>ERZ1370068.4191-contig-3276_pt1 | contig 141536 bp, 201 predicted proteins | sample MGYA00561227_ERZ1370068 | MGnify/ENA primary metagenome ERZ1370068 (study PRJEB38410, sample SAMEA6850437) | metagenome | study: Metagenomic assessment of the ecological functions of the soil: analysis of the soil microbiota associated with the...
AGTAGCGCTTCCGTTCGAAAGTTACGTATTGCGCACGCGCTTTTGCGTGTCTGGCAACCTCGTTAGATGATGAGGCGCCTGGGTACCCGGCGATTTCATTTCGCGCGCTCGCGACGAGTGCCTGCACTTGCGGCGCGGTGAACGTTGTCTTATCGCGCTGAAAGCTGAATCGCCCGACGGTGGGATATTCCGCGAGCGGCGCGCTGAAGGAAGCGGGCACTCCGTCAGCGCAAAGGACCGGCGATTTCAGCGGTGTAAACGGCACTGAATGGGTCGAGCGCAGACTTCGCCGCCCTCAGTATTGTGCGCGCCAGGCCATCACATGCAGTGGCGAGCTGTCGCTACAAATCGCATAAAAGCGCACATAACTCGTTAGCGGTCGAGATCATACGCCATACGTCCGCGCCCTTTAACCGCCGCAGATAAGTGGTTGCCGCAGGCTGGAAATTCACCACCGCTCCGCTGCCGCGCCAGTCTTTCGACCCGAATAGCTCCTCAAAGGGCTTCGATATCGGCGCGCGCCCACGCTCTTTTCGGCCTCGATCGCGCGAATTTATGCGGCCATATCCGCGCGGCACTCGACTTACAGCTTGCGGCGGTGCTGCGCCTTTAGCGATCAATCAAAGGTCGTGGACGCGTCCGCACAGCCTCTTCGTGGTATTTCACGGAGCCACGCGGGTCATTTTGGCAAGCGCCTCCAGAAGAAACGCCGATCGATCTCATCGGCGCTTTGCGCGTTATCATTCTGGACCAATCTGGACACCGACCGTCTGAAGTACTGTTGGATGTTTCTTCATCCCTCGATTATTGCTTGAGTTCCCGGCGTTTGCGGCGTCGCGCGCCGTCCGGCGGGATCGGTCTTTGATGCCGAAGGAAGATGGCGGTGTGGAGCCTGTCGGAAAGCCGCCGATCGAAGGCGCTGCTGGCTGATGGGCTGCTGTGGGCTCCTCCGGTTCAGCCGAGTTTCGCCTTCCACCGCCAATCGCTCACCCGCTTCAGGCCCGATGCCGTAGGCACCGTTCCAACCGACGCCTGCGCTTTGGTCCGCGACTTTTCAGCATCCCGAAGAACTGCTCGAGGGCTCATGCCATCTCTGCGCCGCGGATCTCGCGATCAGCCCGGATCCGGTGGCGTCAGAGAAGTGTCGACGATCTGCCGCGCGAGATAGCGCGACGGCACCCTCAGAAGGCGACGTCCGCGTTCGGCCATCTCGTTGTTCTGGTAGCGCGGCGCTCTCGGACACGCGGCCCGCGCCGCCCCGGGGCGTCGCGATGCGCTCGATCGGCGCTTTGCCCGGCGGGAGCAGCACGTCGAGCCGTGCGCGCCCTCGTACGTCGCCTTGACGAACATCTCGGCGAGCATCCGCCCCACGCCTGCTCGCGCGCGGTGTTGCGGAAATACTGCCCTCGAGCCCCGCGATCCGCGCCGCGATGACGCGCTCGCCGCATCTGCTTGCGCATCTCGATCTCGACGGCGGTCTCGTTCATGAGGCCGGGGCTCGGCATCTGCCGCCGCTTGGCCTCGGCCTGCCGCGGCGTGAGCCGACGCCATGCTAGGTCAGCTCCGGGATCTGCAGCGAGATCCGCACGGTCCGACCCGCTGCCGCGCGTCGAGCCGCCGCGACTCGCTCATCTCTGTGGTCCATGAACGACGAGAGGCCCTTGCGGATCTCGGGCAGGAGCCCCCATCCGGATCTTCGCCCGACTGCGGATGCTCAGGGAATGCACGTCGAACACCTGCTCCGCGCGCCGCTCGAACTTTCGCGATTCGAGAGGCCGTCCCCTTCACCGACACGAAGCAGCGCCGCGGAGCAGCGCCTCGTGCCTCGGCGAACTCCCGCCGGACGCCCTGGTCATGGCCACCTTGCGATCGAGGGCCTCGACGTCGGTGGAGCAGGTAGCCCTCGATCGGCGGCTTGCAGCCGCTCGAGGCCCGTGGACCCACGGCGTCGGTCGAGCCGTAGAAATCGCGGCAGCTGTCGGGCGACCGGGTGGGTCATGTCGGGCCCTTGCGTGGGCCCCACACCTTCGAGTACGGGAACACGCGGTCGACGCCCCGCTCGTCGAGAAGCCCGCGCGGCGAGCGCCCAGTGCCAGTTGCCGTTCTCGTCGGGGCGATCGAAGAGGTCGACCTTGGTGAGGACCACGAAGAATGCGGTCTTTCAGGGAGATGCTGCGATCGGCCGATCTGCACCGTCCGGAGGCAGCTCGATCTCGTTCCGCACGAGCGACGGACGCGTCACGTCCTTCACGAAGATGGTGACGTCGACCTCGTTGGTGAGCGCGGTCTTCTGGCGTCGCGCCGCGCCTGGTCCGATGGCGCGTCGATCCCCGGGCAGATCCCATGAGCACGACGCCCGGCATCGCGCCCTCGACGGGGTTTATCAATCACCGTCACGAGCTTCCACACAGCGCACGCCGGGGTAGCGGCCGGTTGCCACGTTCCTCGTGTCCTTGAGCGCGATGTAGGGCGGATCTCGCTCGGCGAGCTCGTCGATGCTCGTCGAGGCCGTGGTCTGCCGCGCTCCTTGCCGAGCCGCGACTCTGATCCTCGCCGTGAGCCCGCCGAGGCAATGCCGCGACGTAGCTCGGTGAGCGCTGCCCGCTCGCGCCTGCCTGCGCGATCGGGATCGTCGACCGCGTACCCTCCGCGCGCTCTGAACGCCGCCTTCGAGCGCAAGACCTCGAGCTTGATTCAGGCCCGTGCCAGCGCTCGACGCTGCGCCGGGCTCGAGCGCGTCTGAAATAAGCTCGACAGATCCGCAGCCTTGAACTCGTCCACATCTCGGTAGAAGAGACGTCACCAGCGCGCCGAACACGCCCTGGCTCGCCAGGCTCGACGACGGTGGTTGCCCGCCGTGTGCAGCGCTCGGCCTCGCTCGGGAGGAGGCTCGCCTCTTGAGCCACGCCGACAAGGAACGCGCTCTTTCCCCGCTTTGCAGGCCGACGACGCCGATATCTTTCACGACGCCCCTTGGCGAGGCGCTTCGCGCGATCGAGGGGCCGCGCGCGCGGAGGTCCTCGAGCTTGCTTCGCAGCGTTCTGAGCTGGCGGGCGTTGTCGCTCTCAGGCTGGAGTAATAGCCCGCGAACCTGTCCGCAGGCTGCCTGTACCGGAGCACCTATCCGCGACACGTCGGCTTCTTTTGCGTTCTGTTTGCGGCCTTCCGGGCTCCACATAGCGGTCTCCTCAGGGCCGAAGATTGCGGTAGACGATAAGCGAACGCTGATTACAAAAGCTCCCTATCCTCGTTATCGCTCAGTGGCCTGCATCGAAGCTTCCGGCGGCGCGCCTCACAGGGTACGATAAGCGCCCCTTTGACGGCCGCTCCCGGTGGTGCGGCAGCCGGATGAGCGCGTCGCTGGAGAGCATGACACCGAGGATCGGCCTTCAAAACCCTCTCACTTGAGCCTGTCGGGATGAGGAGACGCTCAGCGCTTCCATCCAGAAGAACGTCAGAAAGTCAACGCGTGGCCGATCCATTCGGGCTCACTCGTGCGGCTTATACATCGCACCGGCCTCCGATCACCTGACTCCAGCTCGATCGTTTTCCATGTCCCTCCCCACGATGGAGGCCGCGGTAGATTGCATCTACAAACAGGGGATGTCGCGCCGAAGGCGCCTTCTCGGGATCAGAACGCCAGCGTTTCATACAGCGCTCCACAACTTCGGAGTGCTCACTTCGGTTGCTCGCTGCCTCAGTGGCCGTCGAAACTCGCCTCGCCCTCTGAATGTCGTTCACGCTCCTGCGCTCGATTACAGCTCCTCGTATGGCGAGGCCATCCGCTCTGTGCTGCTCGGGATCATCGCGCAGCTCAGCGATCAGAAGGTGTTTCTGGGCGACAATTGCTCGCGACGCGCTTTCCGCGCTCGGCCACGATTTTTGACACTCCGGCGGCACCGATCGGACCGACAGTCGGGAACGGTTCTGACGCATGGGGGATCGCCGAAAAAACATACGGCGAAGCTCTGGCATGGTTCGGAGTTTCCCGGCTGCGTTCTGATCCTCGGAGCATGGCTGGCATCGGCGACGACGTTCTTTAGCCACGCCCTGGTCGCGATCACATAGCGCCAGCGAATGACTGAACGCAGGGTAACGCTCGCTGACGTGATGGGCTGTGTGCTGCCCCGCCCGATCAATGGCTGACACACGTCGGTGTGCCTGTACTCAAAGAAGATCCGCGTGGAAGCGGAGGATGGCCGAATATCAAACTGGAGATGTCGAGCGCGATGAGTGCGCCCGCGCGTTGCCCAGGATTCGGCGCATGCGGCGCTCGATAAGCGGAGACGCGACCACTGCTCGCGGAAGATTGGACGCATCATCCGCGATCTGGAAGAAGTGGCTCCAGGGCGAGCGAGGCTTTTTTTACCTATGGCCCTGGGCCACAGAACTTTCGCATCGGTTCCGGGGGCCCACGGCTTTGGGGTGACATCATCCATCAGAAGATAAGAACCATCGACGAAGGCGCTAACGAAGAAGCCGTTACATCTGACCGCTTGTTGCGCGGGAGCTTCTCGTTCCTTGAGGAGTACGCAGATGCCCTCGCAGGCGCGGAAGCCTCCGTCAGCGCCTGCGTGATGCCGATATCGACGCGAGCCTGCGCAAAAACCTCTGCTGCCTTTTATGCGGGATCTGGCGAGTTAGACGCGCGTATCGACGAGATCATTGAAGTGATTCGATGCCGTAGGCGCAGACGCGGTTCGTCGAAGGCGTGCAAAATCGCGGCGCCTATATGCAGTTCTTATTGAGTTTGCGAGCCTCGCCGGGATCTCGTGCGGGGACGGGATGCGGATACGGCGGAATATTGCGCAAGAACCAGAAGAAGGTACCCACCGCATTTTCACGGCGTACGACCGAATAAAAGGCGACCTGAACAGGCCACCGAGCACTTCATATCCACTATTATCCGGACGTGGTGATATAAACTCAGTTGGTGCGGGTGGAAGTGGCCTTCATCATCTGAACAAGCGCGTTCAGACTTCGCGATGTCAGGGACGAGGAGCTGCGGGACAGCGCAGAGTGCCGGGTAGACTCGATCGATCGTGCGGAACCAGCTTCCTGGGTGTTTGTGCGCCACATGGCGCTACGAGATCGGTCTCGTGTTGCGTTAGATACGCGGCGCGCTTGGGGTGATCCGCCAGGTAACCGCGCCTCCGTCATCACGCGAACGTCGTTGATGGTGATGAAACGTCGCGCGTCTTTGATAACACCGTCCTCGATGTCATCGCGCTGGAAATGGGGCTGCAAGCCGATACGCTCAATGTCTACGTCTTCACCGACGATATAGACGCCATCATTGCCTGTTGCGGCGCCGATGCCGACCTTTGTCGCACCACCCGCCTCAATCGTCAGAACTTCGGCTGAGCACGAGGCGAAGGACGTCAAGGTGATTGCCGGATCCAAACACCACGGCTCTCGCGCCTTCCAGACCACGAACTGGCACGCGCCCATCGCCACACCAGCGTGCGAAGACGCTGGATCTTTGATCGCCTCGAACGGCAGTGCACTCCTCGGGTGATGCCAGCGCAGGAGCTTCCGAAGCGTCGCGCCGGTCTGTTTCCAGGCTGATCGCGAAGATCGACGGGTGAGCGATAACTTCCGAGTCGAACGGCGATACCCAGCACAAATCGATATAACGCCTTCCGATTTTGAAGCTCTGCGCACGGTGGCAGACGGCGGGGCATACGCCGTAGCGGTTTAGAACCCAACGGTCGGCGCAGATGAATGAGAGAGTCCCCTTCAGGCGCGAGGGTGAGAGTCCACGTTCGATAACGCGACATAGCTAGAGATCTGCGCAGTCTAAAGGCGATACGTAGCGCTTTTCTGTACTCCTCTTCGCGAGCCTGGGGCGGCTCTTCCGGTGGAGATAAGGCGGGTTTCCAATGATGATCGCGTCAGAGTCAGTGAAGCGCGAGGGAGAGAAATCGCCCTCGACCTGATCCATGCGTTCGCGAGCTTGTCCGCTTGGCGTGCGGCCGCTCCGCTGTTTCTTCAGCACCTTCGATGACAGCGCGCCGAGACCTCGCACGACGTGATCGGAGTCGAGACCGGAAGAACGTCATGCGCGCCCTCAAGCGCTTGCGCCTTGATTCTCAGGTGTGAGCCGATCACGGATCAACCTCTCAACCATGCTGTAGGCGCGATGAACGAGCCAGCCACTTCCCGCACGAAGGCTCAGCGAGCGGTTTGCAGGCGCGGTGAGATCGCGATCCGCAGTGTAGCCGGCGAGATCAAGGATGAGGTTTACGACGTGGGGCTTCGTGACGACGCCACTGCACTTCCTTTCCTCAGGAGGCTTTCGCTTCTTCGGGTGGTGTCGTTAGGGACCTTGATGGCAGTTTCGGCAGGTTAGATTCATGGCTTCCTACGGGGGCCATTGTTCGCCGCACGAGGGGAAGCGTACGAAGGGCCAGATGAACACGCGGAAGCGCTTTCCAGTGAGGCTACGCCACACTGAACGGTTGTATCATTAAGCCACTTCAACTCTTTAGGTCCGTCCCACCAGTCGGGAGTTGGCTGCGAGGCAGACGCCCAGCCGTACTTGGTACCGATCGAGCGCGTCAAACTGCCATCGGTATTGCGCCCGCGTCACGCCGAGGCGCTGCTCCCGGCGCTTAACTCAAAACCGACAACGCCGGTCAAAAGGGCGCTAAGACGCCGAACCCCGCGTCGCCCCGCACATAATCAACGATCACGAATCGACCCCAGCGCACCGACGGTTGCGATAGATCGTGGCGCTTTCGGTCCCTGGAAGATCGGTGCTCGAGGATACCCCCGAAGAGGCTCAGCGGAATCCCCGCCGCCGTCGCCGCGCGAGAACTAACCCTCCAACCCAGGAGCGCTCCGGCGAAGAAGATCGCCGGATTCAGGTACTCCGACTCCGAAGGCAAAAAGCCGTCCGCAGAGCGCCCTCGGTAAGCGCGCGGCCAAACGTGAGGCGCGGCCCGGCGCCGTCTGTTTCCTCGAGGAAGTATCGGGAGGAAGCCGATTCCGGGTCGGATCACCAGCCACCTTTAACCTCCCTCCCCAGCCTGGGGGCCGCTCTCTCGGCTCGCGCTCGCAAAGGGCTCCCCATTGAGGATAATGGCTACGAGGAGGGGTGCCTGAGATCGCACATACACATTTCACAAGGCAGCGCGGGAAGGCGAAAAAGCGGCTCTCGTTCCAACCACCACGGAAACGAATTGGGCAGCGGGGTTCATCATCCTGGGTGGCGGAGCATCGCGACACCGCAATGTTGATGTCTTTTCGAAGGTCCTCAGCGGGCATTGGATCGTCAGGAAGCTGGTACCCACGCATTCTTTGTTCAAGCACTCGATAGCGTTGCAGGCGCGTGCAGTGAGCGCATTCGATTATCGCAATAGGGCCAAGCGACTTTTCCTGCGGATACCTTCGTCGAATGGACGACCTGGGCTGTGCTGGTGCAGCCATTTACGATGACGCAGCAATCCGAATTGACCTCGCGGGCGATAGGTTGCGCTATTGCTGCATCATCAGCGGCCACTCCGTCTCGTGACCGACTCAGCGCCGCCCGCGCCGCCACGCTCACCCGTCCCGCCCGCGCCACTTCTGTCGTTCCGCCGCCATCGTCGCGCTGCCACATGCCGCGAGAAGACTGGCTGACGTTAAGAAAACAGCAATACCAAAGATGCGTTAATTTTTGCTCATCGTATTGGATTTCCTTCGCGACCTCAGCGCTCGCGTCAAGCTTGGCGACGGCTGCCTTCTTGGATCAGCTCCACCTTGTACCCATTCGGATCCTCAACGAACGCGATGACGGTTGTTCCGTGCTTCATCGGCCCCGGCTCCGCGTAGTTTTTTCCCGCCAGCGGCGCGAATAGAATCACACGTTTTTATAAATAATAACGTCGACGCCAATCGCGATATGTCCATACGCGTTTCAAGCTCGTAGGTCTCTACACGCCCCGGTTGTAGGTGAGTTCAATCTCCGCGTGCTCGGATTCCTTCCGTAGCCCAAGAAGACCAGGGTGAATTCCCGTCCGGGTACTCCGTCCTTGCGAGAAGGTTTGCCATGCCGGGGACCTTTGTATAGAACTCGACCGAGCGGCACCAGTGGCCCACGCGTAGCATCATTATGTAAATCCGCATGAATCCGCTCTCATACAACGTCTGTCGCTGTACACGCTCTTATAAGATAGCCGCTTCACGACGTCCACGGCCTTCGTGGGCATCCTCTGAGAGCGGGCTGCGGGACTTCGCCCTTCGCTTCGTGTCGCCGTCCGCCTGTCTCTCGGTAGAATGTGGCCGGCGCCCATGGGGAGCTGCCGAACGCACTCTTCCTCTACGATCCCCTATTCACCGAGCACGACCCAGGTCAAGGCCACCCTGAGCGCCCCGAGCGGATCAAGAGCGTGGCGCTGACCTGGGTCGTGCTCGGTGAATAGGGGATCGTAGAGGAAGGTGCGTTCGGCAAGTCTCTCATGGGCGCCAGGCGCACTCTTCCTCACACGATCCCCTATTCACCGAGCACGACCCGGAGTCCAAGGCCACCCTGAGCGCCCCGAGCGGATCAAGAGCGTGGCGCGGCCGCTGAGGCCCGCTGCCCGCTGGGGCCTGTCTTCGCGCCCCGAAGCGGCCTGCGTCCGTCAGGAACCACTCGTGTCCATGGCGAACTACATTGGGGCGTTGATGTCGCTTCGAGAAACACGCTGAAGCGATCCCGATACGATCGTCTCACCTCGCTCGGTTGATGCCGCCCTGCAGCTGCCGGTGCGTGTGTGGAGAACCGTCGACGAAGTGCTCAGTGGCCATTGCCGCAAAGGGGTTCGCTCTCGATTCGTCCGCCGGGTCACCATGCCGAGCCCGATCAGGCGATGGGGTTCTGCCTCCTTAATAACGTTGCTGTGGCAGCTGCGGCGGCGCTAGCTCGGGGTTAAGGCGCGTTCTTATCGTCGATTGGGATGTCCATCGCGAACGGTACGCAGAATACGTTTATTCCAGGGCGACGTCCTCTTCTTTTCGACCCATCAATCTCATTCTATCCCGGCACGGAGTCGATTGTAGCAAGAGTTAGGAGGCGAGGGTATGGGGTATACGGTGAACGTTCCGCTCGAAGAGGGGCTCGGGGATAAGCGACTACTCCGGATCGCCTTTGAACGCATTCTTATTCCGGTCGCAGATAACATAAACCCCGAGCTTGTGCTTGTCGGCAGGTTTTGACGCACATCGCGGAGACGCGCTTCCATGTGCGTGACCGAGACGAACTTTGGTGCGATGTGTGGTATTGTGCAGGATATCGCGGAGCATGGGCGGAAGGGCGCCTCATTCTAACGCTTGAGGGCGGCTATGATCTCAATGCGCTCGCGAAGAACGCACGTATTTGCGGTGAAGTGCTCGGAGGCGCGCTGCCACCGAAGATCACCGAGGGACCGTCTACTATGGGAATTCACGCAACGTTGAAGAGGCAATCGAGGCGACGCGCTCTGTTTCGCGGCTCGCTCTCGGGCTCTCGTAGGAGGATATGGAGAACGCATAGCTCCTTTCTTGCCGAGAATCCGTGGCCGAAGCATATGCTCGGAAGGGCAGTCAATCAGTGGCTCTGGGATTTTGAAGCGGCCGTCTCGGTTGAGGATCTCTGGCCCCTATATCATCGAAACATCGCGATGCGGACCGCGCAATGGAGCCAGTGCCCATGAACTTCACCGAGGTCAAGCAGGCAGACCCGAGGAAAGACGCGAATGCTGGAATCCCACGGGAGTGGGTTGAAGTCCCTTGGTGCTGGGTCGCGCCGGTACCTCTCGATTGTACGCAAAACCGCAAGTGGTATGGTTTGCACCTGCTGGTTCCTGCGAGGCATTTTTCAGGTTGATGAAAAGCCCGATGGTGGTGGCGGCCGCGCTTCCGCGTATACTTTGGCTTTATTCCCGGGCGCGTTAACGCGCCTTATTCTGCGTCTCGGCTTTCCAACGGTCCGTTCGGGTTTTGAAAAAACGCTGCGCGCCATTTGATGAGCGGAATATCTTGATTCGACGCCAGAGCTATCTTCAATGAGTGATACCGCCTCCCGAGCTTGGTGCCGGGGCTCGATCGCGCCTTGCGGAGAGCTGCTCGGGAGCTTTCGCAGCGCGTGGAGAACGTCGATAGCAGCGTGGTGAAGCGCCTCGTTCGGCATATCGAGACGGCGGACGATATGGACGTTGTCATCCATGAAGGTGCGAGCGCTCGCTCGCGAATGAAGGTCGATGCGACGGATCTGGCGCTTCTCCGTTTGCCTCCATGCAACAAGGTAGGCATTCTAACGTTAGCTGGACGTCGCATTTGTCCTGTCGGACCTCAGGAAGCTACGGCTCGGCGACGTGCCCGCGTCCGGTAACTGCACTGTGTGCGCGATTGAGTTGAAAACGATCGCGAGGGAATCGATCGAGTTGCGTTTCATATCCGCCCGTCTATCCAGGATGTCCCGGAGCTGCTCTTCTGTAGCGCTGAGCACGCGACCAAACGGCATATCGAGATGCAGTTAACGCTTGCTCCCGGTGAAACACGGCGTGTTGAGACGGCGCTTCTGCCGATAGCCTGCCGAAGACTCCACGGTGAGCGCGCGTATGAGACCTTTGGAAATCGACGCCAAAGCCACCACGGAGCGCGAGGGTGCGAATGGACCAGCCGTTGCGCCTCGCGAAACCAAAGAAGTTTCAGGCAAATCTCGCAGCCTCGCCCAGTCCGGCATTTGCGCCTTCGCCAATTTCTCGCTGAGAACGCGACCGACAGGCAAAAAGACGTTTGTTATCGAAGACGTTCGATGGTCGGACAGTGGGCTCCGCCCACGGCGCATCTCTTTAACCTATCCGGGAGTTTCGCGACCTCTTTTCGCGCGAGTCGCTGGCTTCGAATATTCAGGATCTCTGTCGAGGCAGACGGTCTATTCACAGATATGGTCGGGATCGACTCGATTTTATGAAGCGCAGGATCGATTGCATTTGAGGATTCGCCGGCATTTCACCGGAATCTACGAAGAGGTTAAGCAATCAGAGACGCTATCATGCGGGGCGATAGAGCGTGCTGTTATGGCATCCTTCGCTAATCCCGTCGGCGCTCTTCCGGGCGCATGGGTGTTCAATTGCGCTTCTATAAAGTCGCGAGGATACGCCCGTGCGCGTACAGTTTCGCTGAACAGCGGCTCATGCATTGCGGTGATCTGTGCGCGCGATTGATTGTTTTGTTCACTTTGATCAACCTCTCTGCGAAGCTCAGGCGCTGGCAGGAGGCGAACAGATCGTCTTTCGCGCGATGGCGGGAAGCACCCGGCGTTCGTGCGCTTTAGAATCCGACACGCAGTGCTCGAAGAGCTGAGTTTCAGAAACAACGCTCTCGATGCGCCAATACCAGTCTATCGATGGATACCAGCGCGTCTCGAAGGGCTGACGCCGCGACCCGCAGCGCCTCCGATTCAGAAAGATAGTCATCGTAGATTTTCACTCGCTGTGCCCGAGAACTGCCGCGATCGCCGCGCTCCTTTTTGGTTCGGCCTGTTCAAAAGCTGGGAGAATAGCGGCGGTGCCTTGCGTTGCGACGCCCGCAACCTCGCTCGCCAAACCAACCGACGCTTGCCCAGTATGCGGCCCCAGCATCGCGCGGCGCCTCCTAAACCAGTAAGCGAAACTTCAGGTACCTCGCGGTTAGCTCGGCACATCAGGTGTTCTCTACGTTCATAACGATTCTGGGAGCGATTCGCGCTGGCTACCGGGATGACCCAGACGGGTGGCTTGATCTTGGCGCATATTCGCTTTCGAGCGCTGAGGCGTTTGATTGGGGATGGCGATAGGCCCACCACGTTCTACGTGTCGCATCACCACTACCGACTCTCGGCGTGCTCGGAGGGTGATGCTGTTCATGCTCTGGGTATACACGGCCGCGATCATCCTATTGATCGGTGCCGAGTTCGCGTCCGAGCTCGAGAAGGGGCGGCACAAGCAGCGGATCGATGATGGTCCCTTGGCCCCGTCCCGGTACGCGTCGCGGGGCGCACGCGTGTGACGAGAAGATAGGAAGCCCCCCAACCGCTTGGGATGATCAGCGTCAGCTGTCGGTGTGGCACCGCCGGCCTAATGCTGTCTGCACCGCCGCGCAGTGAGACCGGAGCCCAATAAATTCGCGCACGGACCGAGGTGGTGCGGTGGCCCGTACCAGACCTCGACCGTGCGCGGATGGCCGCCGCCGCTGTCAGCGTTCGAGCAACTATCGCGTGCTCTTGAATGGCTCCTTCAGTACGACCTTCACGCCAGAGATGGTGCCGGTCAATGCATTCCGCACCTTCTCCTCTGCGGTCGAGCCAATGCTGCCGGCGGCCTCGAGCGCGCCATTGCCGGCAGCGGAAGCAGCCTCCTCCGCCACTCATGCCCAGATCCTTGGCGGCGTGGATGGAGCCCTCGACCAGACCCTTCGCAGCCGTGCCCAGGTCTCCTCCAACGTCGGCCGTGCTCTTGATGACCGCGCGCGACGTGTGGCTGATGGTGTCCACGGCTGAGCGCCGGTTTCCTTCGTCCCGCGCAGAACTCCGATGATCGTGCCCTTGGCCGCAGCGCCCAGGTCGCTTCCGACTTCTGTCGTTCCATGGATGACGCCGGTGGCAATGTGGGTGAGGGCTTGCGTGCCCGCGACACCCACCCGATCCGTGTCCTTGATGACGGTCCCCAGCGTGCTGGCGACTGTATCGACCACCGCTTTGGCAACGTCACCCGTGCCCTTGATGGCTGTGACGACCCCATCCTTCACCGACTTAACGATGCCCACTCCTGGTTCGCCCATGATCGTTCTCCTTTCGATTCGACTTCCATCATTCACGTCCACCCTGTCGACGGTCGTGGCTTCAATCTTGGGCGGGGTTGCTCCCTTCAACCCGGTCTTCTGTTGATCCGGGCGCTACCGGGTCCCGACGGCAGGCGCGGGCGCTGAAGCCCCGGCTCCTGCGCGGGCTCCGGTGGCCCAGACACCCGCTCCAGAGCATGAGGAGATGCCCACGAAAGTTGTGTACAACACGAGCATCTTTCTCACGCTCGAACGATGACGCTAGATTGGTGCCAGGCCATCTTTGGACGCAGAGCCACCCTCAAGGTGTTACCGGCGATCGCGATGGCGATGACCGATGCGCGGCTGGGGATGGTCTTGGGACGGGCGGTTGGCCTACGACGAGAGAAGGTTCTTCAAAGAAGGAAGAACCTTCAACCCGGACGGTGCCAACGGGGTGGGAGCGCCTTCGGGTGATGAAGTCGGGGTGATCCCCGAGTCTGGGCCTCGGCGTACAGATGAAGGCGGTTGTAGGGCGTCTTGAGGCTGATGCCCAGAATCTGCGCCGCTTTCTTCTTGTCGCCGCCGCACCTCTCGAGTGTCCCAAGGATGAGTTGACGCTTCGGATTCCTCGAGCGAACCTCCGACTCCCGGTGGCGGCGGCGCGGGGCCCCGCCCGGCGCTCAAGTCCGGTAGCTCTGATCATGCTCTCGCACATGATGAAGGCGCGCTGCAGCTCGTTCTTGAGTTCGCGCACGTTGCCGCGCCACGGGTGAGCCTGAATGCGGTCGCGCGCCGCCGCGCTCAGCCGCTTGGACGTCCCTTCCGAAGCGTTGACGCGACTCGCAGGAATGCTCGGCCAGCAAAGCGCGTCTCCGTCACGATCGCGAAGCGGCGGCAGGACGATCGGGAAGACGTTGATCCGGTAGTACAAGTCCTCTCGGAGTTTCCCCTCCTGTACGGCCGTCGTCGGCACGCGGTTGGTGGCCGCGATCAGGCGCACGTTCACTGGAACGAGCTCGTCACCTCCGACGCGGACCAGCGAGCCGGACTCGAGTACGCGCAGGAGCTTGACCTGGAGCTCGATCGGCATCTCCGTAATTTCGTCGAGGAACAGCGTGCCCCCGCTGCGCGCTCGAAACATCCGCGCCGCAGCTGTGTCGCACCTGTGAAGCTCCCCCGTTCGTGGCCGAACAGCTCGCTCTCGATCAGGTTCTGGGAATCGAGCCGCAGTCGAGGGAAGGAAGGGTTTCCGCCGACGCTGGCTGAGCTCGTAGACCGATTGCGCGACGAGTTCCTTGCCCGTGCCGCTCTCACCGCTGATGAGAACCGTGGCGTCGGTCGGAGCGACCTTGACCATCAGGTCGTAGACCTTCTGCATCGCGGGCGAGACGCCGATCAGCCGTCCGAACCGGCCGAGCTTGCGCAGCTCGCCTCGCAGGGTGCCGACGTCGTCCTTGAGCGATCGCAGGCGACTGACGTGAGCGAGCACGGCCTTCAAACGCCGGTTGTCCAGGGGCTTCGTGAGGTAGTCGAGGGCGCCGAGCCGCAGGGCGTCGATCGCGGAGTCGACGGTCGCCACGCCCGAAACCAGGATCACGTCCGCACTGGACGCTTCCCTGAGTTCCTGAGCAGTTCGATCCCGTCTCCGTCGGGCAACATCAGATCCACCAGCACGAGGTCGGGCTGGCCATTGCTGAGATGCTCTCGAGCTTCCTTGGGGAGCCTACGCTCGTGACGCCGAAGCCCTCCTGCGTGACAACCTCCTCCACGCCTTGAAGGGAAATCGGCATCGTCGTCAATCAAGAGCGCACGGAGCATCCGGAGAATCCCCCGAAACCGGTGAATTTCTCGAGAGAGTATCGCATGGCGAAGCCGGAGTTGAAAGGAAGCGCCGAGGCAACGAATGGCTGGCGAGGCGTTTATGCGCCTCGCCACCCCTTGTTCCTAGACCACCGCTCTCGGTCCGCGTGGCGGCCCGGCCCTAGCGCCCCCGCGGCACCGCATGAGCGGTGCGTGCGTCACTCGCCGCCCTTAGTTGCCCCCTTGCCGTTGCCTTTGTCCTTACCGTTGCCGTTGCCGTTGCCGTTGCCATTGCCGTTGTCACTTCCCCTGGTCGACCGGCTTTCCGTGGTTCTTGCCTTTGTCCGACTTCACGATCTGCTTCGCCATCCGCTGCGCCAGCACCTGACGCTGCTGCGTCGCATGGGCTTCGAGACGCTTGCTGCTCGGCCGCGTGCTGCTTGCGAACCTCGTCGGCGGCAGGCCCCTGCGCCTTCGACTGTCAGCTCGTTCTGCTGGTCGCGCGCGAGGCGAGCGCTCGGCGCTGAGGTCGCTCTCGAGCTTGCGTCTGTTGCTGGTCGCGCTGGCGTTGCAGCTCCGCGTCGGGGATGGCGGCACGACCCACCGCCACCTCGGGCTCTGGCGCCTGCCCGGAGGGGACGGGTTGAACCACGGGACGGAAGTAGCCCACGCCGCCCTTGCCGGCCGGCCGGCCGCTACCGCTCGCCGGTTGCATCGACGTCGACGATCTTCACGCGCGGCACGGGCCGTCCGATGCTGCGCGCTCCATCATAGTGACGTCGATGCCGACGTTGGCTGGGCGGCCATCGCGGACCGTCGAACCGGGTCGCGTCGTGTGAGCGCTGGAGCAGCGTGACGTTGCGAGCAGATCCGCGGTCACTTGAACGCTGAGATTCACGTCCATTACGTGTTGCTGTGGCACGAAGGACCACTCTTGGTACGGGATGCCGTTCGCGTCCGGAGTAAGCGAGGCCAGCCGAAACGTCCCAGCCGGCGGCGGGCGGCAAGGGCGCCCAGCCTACATATTATCGCCGTAGCGCCACGCGACCCATGCAGGGGCCCACTCGCTGCCGGGCACCCATACCCAGCCGTACGAGTCGTCGAAGAACCAGCGTCCGCGTGGTGATAGGTCGCCCAACCCCACGGTTCGTTGGAGGCCCAGCTCCAGCCATAGTCGGTGTACTCCCAGTGGCCGTGTCGGTAGGGACGCCATTGCGCCGACACGTTGTAGGGCGTCCAACACCAACCGTACGATCGGCTCTTTGGAACCACTCACCTTCGGACGAGAGGTTCCGGTAGAAGTACGTAACGCGTCGATTTGGCCTCCAGGCGGGCGCATCGAAGCATTCACGTTGGCCTGCTGGTACGTCTGACCATAGCTGGTCGTGCAACCCGCTACGGCCAAGAAAAGTACGAGGCATGTGCACTGCGCGAATACTCGCCTCATGGTCGGTCTCCTCTGATGCTGCCGCTCCCGCGGCGTGGGCTTGATCGAGTGCGTGAAGTTTAGGCGAAGCGCTCCAGTAGCCCGTGCCGGCCCTCGGCGGGATTGCATGCGCGAGTTGCGCATCGCGTTCGGAGTCGCGAGCGAATCGGGACCACGAGTTCCATGCTGCCTCCCCTCACCACGAAATCTGCGGCTCGTTGCCGCGTATGCCGAGCAGAAGCATGCCGTGTCAGACGAGTGATCCCACGCTGCACGAGGCCGCGATTCACGAGCTCGAATCGCGCGGCGACCAGACAAAGGTTCAAGCATCGAAGCCCGCTATTACGGCGATTCGCGAGGTCTTCTTTCGCGCGTGAGCCCGCGGCGGGCCGCCGAGGCTCTCGAATGCTGCTAACCCCACTTCCACTTGATCCCGTGCATTCTCGAGAGATGCCGTCCTGCTCTGGCGGGGAAGTTGCGTATCGCTTTGGCTAACAAGGAGTGGAGTGATGGTCTATCTACCAGCGTGCCAAACGGTGGCCAGTGGTCGGTGTTCAACCGCACTGGATTGCATTCGGTCACCGGTCGAAAACGATACGCGGAGGCGCAGCGATGAGAAGAGGAACGCAGCAGGCATTCTCGTGGCAGTCCTACTGGTCACGCCTGGAATCGCCGCGGCGCACCAGTCCGAAGACGCGGCAAAAGCAGGGGAAGAAGCTCACCGAGGCCACCGCCGTCTACCACGAGGATGATCACGGCTTCGGATCGCGCGGTTCCCAAGGAGCTGCTCGAGAATTGCAGGTGCGTCGCCGTGATTCCGAACGTGCTCAAGGCAGCCTTGGGGATACGGCGCGCGTCATGGCAGCGGCGCGATGACCTGCCGCACTGGGAAAGGCTGGTCAGCTCCGGCGTTCGTGAACATCAGCGGCGGCAGCTTCGGGTTGCAGTTGGGCGCGGAATCCTCCGATCTCGTGTTGTTCTTCATGAATGACCGCGGCGCCCGGTCACTCGTCAAAGGCAGCGGCATCACCCTGGGTGGCGAGGCCAGCGTCGCCGCCGGCCCATTTGGGCGGACTGGCGGGGCGGATGGCGAACCCTCGAGCTCAAGTCCGAGATCTACTCGTACGCCCGCTCCAAGGGATTTGTTCGCCGAGGCTCTCGATCGAAGGCGCCCACCTCGGGACCAACTCGGAAGACATCGTGAGCTACTACGGTCATGGCGGTCACGTACCAGCAGCTGCTGTTTGGAGGCGGGCCGAAGACGATGCCGGCGGAGGCAAGAGGCGTTCCCGGGACGCTCCCTGCTGAGAGGGTCTCGGGCCCCCGCAAGCTCGTGCAGGAAGGACGTGGTCGTGAAGTGACTGCCGCAGCGGGGCAGGAAGATGGGGTCCGACAGATGGCTCCACGAACTGAAGCGCGTCCTCTTCGTCATCGAGGGAGCCATCGGACTGCTGATGTCTCCTCGCGTTGGCCGCGCATCTCCCTCGTGGACGTCAATCGCCGCAAGCCTCGGTTGGAGACAGCTGCGTCAATCTCCTGGGAATGGACGTTCGCGCGTCGGCCGGTTGGGCATGGGCTTCTTCCCGCGCTTCCACGTCACGATGGAGGATGGCCGCATCCTCGGCGAGACGAGGAGTGACAGTCGCCTCGCGAAGAAGACCAACCTCTGGATCGAGCTGCTTCCCCTACTCCGAAGGGGAGATCCGGCTGACCAGGATCGAGCTGACGCAGCCCATGCTCTCGATCGAACGAGACCCTGGGGGCAGGTTCAATGTCGAGAGACTGAATCGTCGCGGCTCTGCTTGGCGCTGTGAACGGAGGAGTCTGTCGCTCTCGCACGGCACCCTGGTCTACCGCCGACCAAGGCGGCGGGAAGAGTCTCGAGGTAACCGACTACAACGTCGTCGTGAGTCGCATCTGGCCTCGCGAGAGCAGGGGAACCCGCAGGCTCTGAAGGGCGTCTCCCTCGAGGCGAAACTCGCCTGCGCGGATATCCGGATGAAGAACACTCTCCTTGTCCTCACTGAAGGCCTCCGTCGAGGGGAAGGATGGGGTCTTCGACGTCGAGCCGTTCACGATGCGGTGCTTCGACGGCCAGGCCGTGGGGAACCTCCGGGCAGACCTCTCCCGGGCCCCACCCCGCTCTATCAAGTCCACTGCTCCTTGCCGAGGCTTCCGCGTCGAGGAGTTTCTCAAGAGTCCCTGTCGCCGCAGAGGGCCGTGAGGGGGCGATGGACTTCACCGCGAGTCTGTCGATGCAAGGGAGAACCGGCAATCAGCTGGTCCAGACCGCTGCCGGAAAGATATCGATGCAGGGCAGGCATCTCACGCTCGTGGGCAATGACCTCGACGGCGCGCTGTCAGGCTTCGATTCCAGCCAGAACTTCAACCTCGTGGACTTGGGCGCGGTCTTCCTGGCGGGTCCCGTCGGGCTGGCCGTCACGAGGGGCTACCAAGTTTTCCGGCCTTTCCGGGGCTCGGGAAGGAATACCAGCACATCGAGACCCTCGTTTCTGACTGGCGGGTCGAGCGCGGCGTCGCTGAGGCGACGGACGTGGCCTTGGCGACACCCAAGAACCGGATCGCCCTCAAGGGGGGTCTCGATTTCGTCACCGAGCAGTTCGCCGACGTGACCGTGGCGGCGGTCGACGCGGATGGAGTGCGCCAGGATGCGGCAACGGTTACGCGGCCCATTCGCGGCACCGGTGGTGGAGAATCCCATTGCGCTCAGGTCCCTTGCAGGCCCGATGCTCAACCTCTATCGGCGGACCAGGCGCATCTTCCCTACCGGTCCATGCAACGTCTTCTACGCGGGTTCGGTGGCGGCACCGAGGTGAGTGTGCGGCTCTGCGAAGGGGGAGACGTATGCCGACTGCGGTGCGAAACGACCTGTGGGTGGCGTTCAACGTGCCAGGCGAGCGCGCAGCCGCCGATCCAGACCAGCCAACGCCGCCACGGCCACCATTCGCATCAGCCCGGCCGCCGGCCGCCGGCGAGACGGGTATCGGTTCATCGCCCGGCGATCACTGGGGTGTTACACCGGGTCCCAGCCAGCGACGTACCAGCTTGTCCCTCCGCTCGATCAAGGTTCGGACGACGTACTCCGCCGCGCGCGGGTCGGAGTAGTGCGCGGCGTCGACGAGGGCCTGGACGTGCGCATCAGGTGAAGCCCGCGACGATCCTGGCTCCCCAGCGGATGTCGCGCTCGGTGCGCTCATCGAACGCCGGGTTGGGATAGTCCGGTCGCCAGCGGCCGGATCAGGCGATCTTGGCTTCGATGAAGCCGACCGAGGAGCATGTGAGGATCCGCGGACGGCTCCCACGCGAATGACCGGAGTCCCAGGACGCCGCTTCGGCCGCTCATGACGCCGAAATCCACGTAGTACTCGGACCCGGTGGGATAGGCGCGTGGCCCGATCGCTCCTGCACCCAGGATCGCGTTGAAATCGATCAGGTGGTGGCGTACGAACGAGCGGCCGTCCTCGGTGACCCACATGTCGAGCGAGTTGGGGCCACGACTGTCCGCATGATTGACCCAGGCGCACACCGTCCACAGGCCCCCGCAGCTCGCGGCGTAGCTCATGTGGGATCCGGTCTTCGGGGTCGTCGTGTCTCCGCCCGCGGTATTCGAATGGGCCCGAGCGGCTTGCCCTCGAGGTACAGGCTGGCGTTGCAGCGGTAACGCCCGTCGCTCTGCCGCTCGACCCGCGAGAGCAAATGCTGGAGGTAGGCCTGCGTCATCGGATACTTGTGACCGTGAGCGTCCGTGTACGTGGCGTCGGCGGCGATGTCCAGATCCTCGGCGCGAAAATAAGTGATGGCGTCGTCCGGCACATTATAGCCAGCCGCCCAGAACACCCGTGAGCCGATCACCTCGGCCGAGGTGGCGAGATCGGGGAATCCGGGGCGTCGAACTTGATGAGGAACTTGTTCCCCTTCGAATCCTTCACCTGGAATCCCGGCGTCACGCCCTGATCCTTGCTGTGCGAGACTTCCCAGCGGCCGGGGGCGGGCCCCGTGCCGGGTCCCGAGGCCGGCCAGCATCTGTTCCGGCGTCACCGCCCGAAAACCGATGCGGGGCTGCCGCCAGGTGCTCGGCAACCGGACCTGATCCCGATCGTCCACGTTCGCCGCCTCGCGCGGATGTGCCGAGATTTTGCGCGCGATCCACGCGACATCCAGCATGCGCGTGACGGGGCGGACCAGGTCGTTGTCGAGGATGTCGTAAGCGTAGGAATACGAGATGTTCCGCGGGGGCCTTGACCGTGTCGGGGGAAGCGGTCGGCCCGGCCGCGAGCGAGGTCGTAGCTCGCCAACGACGCGAGCAGTGCCAGGATGATCGTCGCGTCTCTCATTGCACCTCTCAAACGTGTAGCTGACTCGCACTCCATCCGGACTGAAGTCGACGCCCAACTCGCCATGGGGGCGCCGTCGCTGCGGCCGCGCACGCTGAAGCCGAACGAATTCCCTGAGCGTGTTCGGCTGGGCGTCGTTCCAGACGTCCGAATAGACTGCGCCCCACTCGGTGTGCAGATCGGCCTCGACCAGGCGTGCGAGCGGGAAGACGTACATGAGCCGGGCGACCATCAGATCGAGATCGTGGAACCGTCCCGGGGCATACCGCGCCAGACCGTCGCGGCCGCCCAGCCGCGACATGTCGAGTGGCGGCATCTGGCCGCCATCCTTGCCGGCGTCGACGTCGCTCAGCCGCAGCTTCAAGCGCAGTGTCCGTGGGTCACGCATGAACGACGCGCCCATCTCGGTCTCGAATGAATAGCGCGTGAACTGCCCCGCCGATTGGCTGGTGTGCAGAGCCAGCCCCTCGATCGGCACGTCGTGGCGCTCCGCCCAGATCGCGACGCGACCGCCACGGCTCCAGTGGGGATGGCCCGAGCGCCAATCGGACGACAAACTCGCGCCATAAGATCAGGTGCTCGACGCGGCGATCGAGCGTGGCGGAGCCGAGCGCGGGAAGCGAACGTCGTAAGACACCTGGTTGGCATCCCGACCGGTTCGCATCACCTGGCTGCGTGGTCCTCCCCACGCGCTGAACACGACGCGCGCAGGCGCGGCGGCCGAATCGCGGCCCCAGCCCCACTAGGAACTTGCCGCGGACGGATTCATCCTGCGTGGCGTAGTCGGACAGGCTGTCGTGCGAACTCGAGTTCCCGACCCCGTAGTTACTGCTCCTGGGGCAGCCAGTCGTCAGCCGTATGCCAATGCCACCGGACCGCGCGAGGCCCCTAGTTCGGTACTGTTGTACAGGTAGGTGGTCGCCGCATACCGAGCACTCCAGCATGGGCATGATGCCCATCGATGGCGGCGAGTGGAGTGCTACCGCGCCGCCCAGGCCGGTCCGATCGCCGAGTCCCAGCATCTGGAAACCGACCATCGGCGGGACCTTCGTGCGCGGGGGCTGTGGCGCGATGGGGACTCGTCCGCGATTCTCGAGATAGAGCAACGAGTGACGCGTGACGGCACCCAGACCCGTGAACGGCAGCGAGACGACGCGGCCCGGGAGGAGCACCACCTGCTCCCAAGCGCGCCGCGGCGACATGGCGTGAGTGGATTCCATGGCACCCCCGAAGTCGCCGCCAGGCTGTCGAAGCTCGCATCGCGCCGCTGTCCTGGGATGCGGGAGTGGGCTCCGGTCGGGGCGGATCTCCGACCGGGGCGGGATCCGCGCGCGCTCCGACTGCGAGAACCATCAGAACAGCCACCGACCATGATCGGATCAGCACGCTCTCAACCTCTTCCCACCCGAACGTTGCCAAGCTGACTGAACAACCCGAACGCGTTGAGGACCCAAAGCACGACGCCGATGACCGCAACGACGTTGAGGATGCGTTTGATCTTGCCGTCCATCGGGATGTAGGTATTGACGAGCCACAAGCAAGACGCCAACCACGATCAGCGTGAGAAGAACCGTCATCAAAAGGCATATCGGACTCCAGTCTTGCGTCACTCCCGAGAACCGGAGCGACATAACCGCCCGCCGCGGCAATGGACATCGGCCCATTCGGAGCGGAGGGGACCGATCAGGCCAGCGCACCATCCATGCCATGCATCGCGTGATGATGGGCAACGACTTGTGACTTCTTGCCGTTGACGGCCGCGACCGGAGCACACGAAACTACAAAGGGCACACTAAACTACAAGCACGAGCTCGATCGCTGTCCGAGTGCTTCCAGCCCTTGCGCGCCTCCCGACAGCATCGCATTCAGGACGCGCCGGCCCACCGCTTCCGGTCTGCTCGGCCGGTGGCGACGGGAATCATGGAAGCCGCGAACCAACGGTGCGGCCGTTGCCGGCAGGCGCTTCATCGCGCCGCGCACTGACGACCCGCTCAGGGGATGACGCCCTTGACGCCAGTGGTGACCGTGCTCTTCATGATTCCCATTACGTCGATCATGGGCGGAACCTGAATGCCGGCGGCGAGGTTGCGATGCGAGCGGGCCCACAGGAACAGCGCGGCTCGGCCGAGCCGGGCACGCTCGTCGGCCTGAGTCCTGAGCACCTCCATCTCGGCTTGATTCTCACGGTAGACGGCAGAATTCCGGTTCGAGCTGGTCCCTTAGTGTCTTGATCTTGGTGGAGCGATCGATGACGTAGGCCTCCGCCGCGCTGAGAGTCCTTGGAGGTGGGGGACCGCAATGGCACCAGGCGCCCGGCCACCGGGTCGTTCAGCCGAAGCGAATCTAGCGCGGCCTGGTCGCCAGCGCGGTAGCGCTGAAGCAGGGCGAAACTCCTGACGCTGGTGACGTGCATCTCGTTGAGCTCGGCGACACGGAGCTTCAACGATCCGAACTCGGCTTCGATATGCGCGCTGACGTCCGGCGGACGCCGCCTCGATGGTTTGGTCGAGGTCGTCGAAGAGCATATCCCCCGCCTTCACCGTCAGGTTCACCAGGGGCTGCGCCGCACCAGCGCCTTGAGGAACGTCTTGCGCAGACGGATCTGATGAATGAGCGTGTCCATGTAGCCTGGAGTGAGTTTGAGGTCGGAGGGCGCGGCATTGGTCAGGCCTGGGCGGATCGTCTCCTCCATGTAGCGCGCAGCTCGGAGATCTTCCGATCCTCCGATAGCGGAGAATCATAGAGCGAGGTGATCTGTATGGAATACAGAGCGACGCCTCGCATCAGCACTCCGGACGCGCCCTACGGATTGCTGTGCCGCGGCCACCGAAGGCAGAGTCTGGTACTTCTTGAGGTGTGTCCACATTGCGGGACGGTTGAAAGTCTGCAGCTCGCCGATCATACCCAAGGTGTTTTCCGAGAACGGGCCCAGGTCGACGCGCCTCGACCCGCCGAACGTGGCGCAACCGGCCAGGGGGCCGACGGCCATCAGCGCGGCGAGCATCAGCCCGCCAAGCCTTCGGGGCGCACGCATATCGATTGTCCTTTCATTGGGGGGCGTCGTCAGACCCTATCGAGGCTACCCCTGGCCACCATACGAACGGTCAGCCGACGCCACAAGCAGACGGCAGCCCGCGTCATGAAGGGCCGAATGCCAGCGGACTTCTAGTGCGCGGCGCGCACATGCGCGCTAACGTCGGTGGCTCGGTGCCGCCGGGCGCGGCGCAGATTGCATCGTCTTGACCAACTCGGGACATTCCATCGTGAAATCCAAGCCAGAAGCCGCCGATACCATCCGCAGCCCGGAACAGGAGCCGAGACTCCCACCGGGACAGGTGCGGACGGACAAGTGGCCGGTGCTCCATTACGGCGCGGTGCCTCACGTCGATCTTACAACGTGGGATTTCCGCGTCGACGGTCTGGTGGAAAAGCCGCTGCGCTGGACGTACGCGGAATTCATGACGCTCCCGCAGGTGATCGTGCGCAGCGATATCCATTGCGTCACGCGCTGGAGTCGCTTCGACAATCTCTGGCAGGGCGTTTCGATCAAGGAAGTGCTGGCGCGCGCGGCCCAGGATGCGGCGCGCTTCGCGATCATTCATGCGGAACAGGGGTACACGACCAATCTTCCGCTCGCGGAGCTCGATCAGGATGACGTTCTGCTGGCGCACAAGCACGACGGCGTGGATCTGGCGCCGGAGCACGGCTGGCCGCTCCGACTGGTGGTCCCGCGCCGCTATTTCTGGAAGAGCGCCAAGTGGGTGCGCCGGATCGAGCTCGCCGCTGACGATCAACCCGGCTTCTGGGAGCGCAACGGCTACCACAACCAGGCGGATCCCTGGAGCGAGGAGCGCTTCTCGGACTGGTAGAGACGCCGGAGGGACGCCGTGAAGGACGTCCCGATGGCGGAGTGGGCGAAGCGGCTCCTCGAGGACCAGATCCAGCGGATCTCGGAGCTGCGCAACGCCAGTCCGCGCGACCCGGGCTTCAAGCTCTGGCGTCAAACCACGCTCACGGTGATCCAGCGCATCTGGCAGGGGGATCTCGTGCGCTCGGAACGCTTCCGTCGCATCCCGTTCACGCCAGCTTCGACCAAGGCGAGTCGCGCGGCGCAGAAACAACACTACGAGCGCGGCTGTGTCGAAGCGTCGCATTACCTCAGGATGCTGATCACCGAGATCGAAGCCCAGGGGGTGACCTCGCGGCACGGTGGCACGCCCGTCGGGCCCGCGCGGCTCCCCGCCGACCTGGCGAATCGAGTCGTGGGAGGAGGCGCCCGCATCCGAGGCGCCCGATCCAAGCGACCTCTACGAACCGTCGCCGCTCGCTTCGTTCCGAGGCGTCGATCCGAGCGTGCCCGCCGATGCCGCGTCCGGAAGCCGCAGCACCCGAGACCGCACCCGAGGTCCCGTTCGCACCTCCGCCGCCCGCACCGCCGCCGCCCGCACCGCCGCCGCCCGCGCCGCCGCCGCGCGCGGTCGCACCGCCGCCCGCACCGCCGCCGCCCGCGCCGCCGCCGCCGCGAGGCGATCGTCGCGCGCTCAAGGAGATGCTGGGCTTCGCGGATCCACAGTCAACCGACCCTCAGCCTCCCGCGCCTCCCAAGAGCACCACGCCTGCGTTCAGGCCGCCACCGCCACACGCAGAGGACTTCGCGCATCCGCTTCCGCCGCTGGCCTTCTCGCAGCAGGACATCGACGATTTCCCGATCGAACCGGAAGAGCAGACGGAGGAGGCGGCCGACCTGACCGATGCGGACGCCGAAGCCCTCGAGATCGCGGAAGACGTCCCGGCATCGGCGGATCCCAGTCGCGACCTCGCGATCGAGTTCCTGCGCCGATCCCCTGCCATGGGCGCCGCCGAGCCGGCTCAGCCTCCACCGCGTGCGTCCGTCGTGCCTCCGCCGGCCCCGCCGCCACCGCCGGCCTTGGCGCCGCCAGCAGTCGCCGCACCGTCACCGCCCGCGGCGGCCCACACCGCCGCGCCGAAGCCGATCGCGGCCCACACTCCCGCGGCCGCGGCGTTCGCGATGCTCGCGGGTGAGGTCGCGCGTCTCGGCGTTCCCGAAGGTCAGCGCGCCGCCGCCCGAGCCGCATTGACCGATATGGCGCAGCGGCTCTCCAGCGGGACGCTCAAATGGGATTCCGTGTGCCAGGTCCTCACCATGGCCGCCGCGTACCCGGAGCTCGCACGCCGCGCGGTGCCGCTCCTCGTGGCCTTCCTCGACGTGGAGTAGCAGTCTAGGGCGCCGACCAAAGCGTCTTTCCGGTGTCATCGAACAGTGCGGCCGTGGAGTTTCCCTCGCCCGCGGCGATCGCGACCCGCGGCCGACCATCCGGACCCGCGAGCGCGATGAAGGGCCGTCCCTGCTGGTCGACCGCGAGGCGCAGCCGAAACACGCCGGCCGCGTCGGTCAGTCGAATCGTTCCGCGACCATCGTCGCGCGCCGAGATCATCAACCGCTCCTGACCGGCCACGCCGTTCAACCGCAGCATCGGGGATCCATCCTCGCGCAATCCCAGCTCGCCGCGGCGCCGCCACTGGTGATCCCTGAGCACGAAGGCGTTCGCCTCGATCACCTTCGGTCGCGGCGTGGATTGCCACGCCACGAGCGCGAGCAAGCCGAGCGTCAGGAACGCGCAGAGCGCGGTCAGCCAGCGCACGCGCGCCTCCAGGCGCAGGAGCGGCCCGGTGGCAAGAGCAGGGTCCGATGCGTTCATGAAGACCTCCCGATGTCGCGGACGGACTCGAGCCGGAGCCCGAGCGGGTCGTGCTACGATGCCCCGATGCACTGGAAAGTGAAGGCCACGTTGCAGCGCGCCTGCGCTTCCTGCCCGGCGGCACACCCGTCTACGATCTGCTCCAGCGCACCATGGGCGGCCTGCGACGGTTCGACGTGATGCGCAAGCTGGCGTTCCAGCGCAACCTCTGCGCGCTGATGGTCGAGCACGGCTTCCGCCCGCGCGGGGCGCGGCTGGTCGAGGTCGGAACCGGCTGGATTCCGCTCGATGCCGTCGGTTTCTGGATGTGCGGGGCCGCGCGCGTCGTGACGCTCGACCTGAACCGACTTCTCGACGTCCGGCTCCTGGGGGCGCTCTGGAGACGATGACGCTCCGTCGCGACGAGCTGATCAAGCTGTGGCGCTCGGTGGCGCCCGAGGCGGAGGTGGCCGAGCGGCTGGACGTGGTGGCACGATCGAGCCGCCATCCCATGGCGTTCCTGCGCGAGGCGGGCATCGACTACCGCGCCCCGGGCGACGCTACGAACACCGGCCTCGAAGACGGCTCGGTCGATGCCCATTTCTCCTACAACGTGTTCGAGCACGTGCCCGCCGAGGCGATCGAGAAGATCCTCGCCGAGGCGCGCCGCATCCTGAAGCCCGGCGGAGTGTGCGTGCATTACGTGGATCCCAGCGATCACTACGCGCAGCTTCGACCGCGGCATCACCCGCATCAATTTCCTGCGCTACGACGACGCGGGGTGGGAGCGGCTCGCGGGGAATCGCTTCGCCTATCACAATCGCCTCCGCGACGGTGACTACCGGGAGCTGTTCGCGCGCGCCGGTCTCGACCTCGTGTTCTGCCGCTTCGACGTGGAGCCGCGCTCGCCGTCGGCGCTGCGCAACGGCTTTCCGCTGGCCGAGCGGTGGCGGGGACGCAACCCGGAGGAATTGGCGCGTCACAATCTGGTATACGTGGCTACACGCAGCCCATCCACGAAAGGGAGCGCCCGCACCGCATGAGGCTCGATCATTTCACCGTCAAGTCCCAGGAGGCGATCGAGCACGGTCAGCGGCTCGCGCGCGAGCGCAGCCACCAGGAGCTGACGCCCGAGCACCTGCTCACGGCTCTGCTCGAGGACTCGGAAGGAATCTCGGTCGCGCTGCTCGAGAAGCTCGGCGTCTCGCGCGACGGCCTCGTGCAGGCGATGCGACAGGAGCTGGACCAAAAGCCGCGCGTCCAGGGCGGCTCGCTCTATCTCGGCGAGACCCTGCGGCAGGTGCTCGAGCGCGCCGAGTCCGAAGCCGATCGGCTCAAGGACGAGTACGTCAGCGTCGAGCATCTACTGATCGCGCTCGCCAGCCCCGAGACCGCATCCGACGCCCAGCGCGCTCTGGCGCGCGCCGGCGTCACGCCCGAGGCGCTGCTCAAGGCGCTCACCCAGGTGCGCGGCGGTCAGCGCGTCACCGACGTGAATCCCGAGGACAAATACCAGGCGCTCTCCAAGTACGGACGCGACCTCACCGGCGCTCGCGCGCCAGGGCAAGCTCGATCCAGTGGTGGGACGCGACGACGAGATCCGCCGCGTGATCCAGGTGCTGGCGCGCCGCACCAAGAACAATCCGGTGCTGATCGGCGATCCCGGCGTCGGCAAGACCGCGATCGTCGAGGGCCTGGCTCCAGCGCATCGTCTCGGGCGACGTGCCGGAGAGCCTGCGCGACAAGCGCGTCGTGGCGCTCGATCTGGGCGCGCTGGTGGCGGGCAGCAAGTTCCGCGGCGAGTTCGAGGATCGGCTCAAGGCGGTGCTCAAAGAGGTCACTTCCGCCGAGGCGCGGGTGATCCTGTTCATCGACGAGCTGCACACGCTGGTGGGGGCGGGCGGCGCGGAGGGCGCCGTCGACGCCGCGAATCTCCTCAAGCCCGCGCTGGCGCGCGGCGAGCTCCACTGCGTGGGCGCCACCACGCTCGACGAGTACCGCAAGCACGTGGAGAAGGACGCCGCGCTCGAGCGCCGCTTCCAGCCGGTGTTCGTCTCGGAGCCTTCGATCGAGGACACCATCGCGATCCTGCGCGGACTCAAGGAGCGCTACGAGGTGCATCACGGCATCCGCATCAAGGACTCCGCGCTGGTGGCGGCCGCCATGCTGTCGAGCCGCTACATCGCCGACCGCAAGCTGCCCGACAAGGCGATCGACCTGATCGACGAGGCCGCCTCGCGCCTGCGCATGGAGATCGATTCGCTCCCGGTCGAGCTCGACGAGCTCACCCGCCGCGCGCGCCAGCTCGAGGTCGAGCGCCAGGCGCTCGCCAAGGAGAACGACGCCGGGAGCCGCGAGCGCCTGCGCCGCCTGGAAGAAGAGCTGACCCGCGTGCGCAAGGAGATGGCCGAGCTCGATGGTCACTGGAAGAAGGAGAAGGAGGTGGTGGTCGCGATCCGCAAGCTCAAGGAGGAACGCGAGCGCATCAAGAACGAGGAGCAGCGCGCGGAGCGCGCCGGCGACCTGGCGCGGGTCGCGGAGCTGCGCTACGGGCACCTGCTGCAGCTCGAGCGGCAGATCGAGCAGGAGAACGCGCGGCTCGCGCGCATCCAGCTCGACCGGCGCATGCTGAAGGAAGAGGTGGACGACGAGGACATCGCCGAGGTGGTCGCGAAGTGGACGGGGATCCCGGTCACACGGCTGCTCGAGGGCGAGGTCCAGAAGCTGGTGCACATGGAGGAGCGCCTGCACCAGCGACTGGTGGGCCAGGACGAGGCGGTGCGACTGGTGTCGGAGGCGGTGCGGCGCGCGCGCGCCGGCCTCCAGGATCCCAAGCGCCCCATGGGCTCGTTCCTGTTCCTCGGACCGACCGGCGTGGGAAAGACCGAGCTGGCGCGCGCGCTCGCCGAGTTCCTCTTCGACGACGAGCACGCCATGGTGCGCATCGACATGAGCGAGTACCAGGAGAAGCACACGGTCGCGCGCATGATCGGCGCGCCTCCCGGCTACGTCGGATACGAAGAGGGTGGCGCGCTCACCGAGGCGGTGCGGCGCCGCCCCTATGCCGTGGTCCTGCTCGACGAGATCGAGAAGGCCCACCCCGAGGTGCTCAACGTGCTGCTCGCAGATCCTCGACGACGGAAGGCTCACCGACGGCCAGGGCCGCACTGTGGACTTCAAGAACACGCTCCTCATCATGACCTCGAACCTCGGCTCGCAGTGGATCCTCGAGCTCGCCGAGGATCAGGCCAAGGAGATGGAGCGCCGGGTGATGGAGGCGGTGAACGCGCACTTCCGTCCCGAGTTCCTGAACCGGGTGGACGAGATCGTGATCTTCCACGCGCTCTCCCGCGAGCAGATCCGGAAGATCGTGGATCTCCACGTCGAGGGTCTGCGCCGCATGCTGGCGGAGCGCCGCCTCGAGCTGGTCCTCACCGACCGCGCGCGCGACCTGCTCGCGGCCGAGGGCTACGACCCGCACTTCGGCGCGCGCCCCCTCAAGCGCACCCTCCAGCGCCGCGTGCAGAATCCCTGGCGATGAAGCTGCTCCAGGGCGAGTTCAAGGCCGATCAGACCGTCGAAGTCGACGCCGAGCGCGGCGAGCTCGCTTTCCGGGTGCTCCAGGCCGAGCCCGCGCGTGCCTGATCCGCCTCGCGCCGCCTCCCGAAGTCCGTTCCGCGTCGCGCTGGTCGGTTGCGGGCGCATCGCCGACGTGCACGTGGCGGCGTTGCGCGAGGCGCATCAGGTCGTCGCCGCCTGCTGCGACCTGAGCCTGCCGGTGGCGGAGGCGTTCGCGAAGCGTCACGGCATTGCCAGGAGCTTCGCCGACGTGGAAGGCATGCTCGGCGAGATCCGCCCCGATGCCGTTCATCTGCTCACGCCACCCGCGTCGCACCGTGCGTTGGTCGAGGCGTGCGCGCGCCACGGCGTCCACGCGTACATCGAGAAGCCGCTCGCCTCGAGCGAAGCCGATGCATGCGCGATCGTCGAGTGTGCCAGGATGGCGGGGATCCGGGTGTGCCCTGGACACAATCGGCTGTTCGATCCTCAGTTCCTCGAGCTGCGACGCCGCGTCGACGCGGGTGAGATCGGCCGGGTGCTGGCGGTGCGGGCCGAGCAGGGCTTCGGCTCCGAAGGAGTGGCGCGCGGTGCGAGCATCCCGTGGAGCTACACCTACGACTGGGGTATCTACGAGAACCTGATGCCGCACGCGCTCTATCTGGTGAGCGGGTTCCTCGCCGAGCCGGGGATCCCGCAGGTGGCGGGCTTCAACCTCGGCACCGTGCGCGAGGCGGCGGTCGAGGAGATCCGCGCCTGGATCCCCTCGGCCGCGGCGGTGGGCGAGGTGGTGCTGTCGATGAACGCGGCGCCGCAGCGGGTCCGCGTCGAGGTGGTCGGCACGCGCGGCGCCCTCGTGGCGGATTACGTCGGGCTGCACGTCGCCGGCGTTCGCGTCAGCGGCATGCCCGGGATCGTGCAGCGACTGACCGCTGGGTTTCACGCCGGATGGCAGCAGGTCGGGGGATCGCTGTCGCTGATCACGGGCGTGCTGACCGGCCGCATCAAGCAGTACATGGGGCTGCGCCGCCTGGTCGCCGAGTTCTACCGCGCGCTCGAAAGCGGGGCGCCGTCGCCGGTCACGGCGGAGGAGGGGCTCCTCAACGTGCGGCTCATGGAGCGCATCCGCTCGGCACTCGGCGGACGCGAGAAGCGCCGCGCGACTCCTGCGATCGCTCCGAGCGCCCCGGCACGCGCCTTCGTGACCGGCGCCACCGGCTTTCTCGGCGGGCGCCTGGTCGAGCGACTGTCCGAGAGCGGCTGCGCCACCCGCGCGGCCACGCGCGTCGCCACGCGCACGCGACCGCTCGATCATGTGGAATGGGTGAAATGCCGGCTCGAGAGCGAGGACGACCTGCGCCGCGCCATGCAGGGCGTCGAGACCGTCTTCCACTGCGCGGCGATGGCTGGCGCGCGCCCGGCACGCTCGCCGAATACGAGGAAGCCAACGTCCAGGGCACGCTGCGCGTGGCACGCGCCGCCGAGGCGACGGGGGTCAAGACGCTGGTGTACGTGTCGTCGATCTCCGTGCTACGCCGTTGCCGCGCGGCGCGGCGCCACCGACGAGGAAGCGTCGCTACGACGCACGCGCCGCCGAGCGCGGCTTCTACACCCAGTCGAAGCTGAGCGCCGACCGCGCGCTGATGGAGTGGACGGCCTCCCATTCGTGGCCGCGCGTGATCGTGGTGCGTCCCGGAACGCTCTACGGCCCCGGAACCGCGCTTCCGATCGGCCGGCTCACGCTGCCATCGCCGTTCCGCGGGCGACCGATCGTCGCCGGCTCGCCGCGCGTGCCCATGCCGCTCGCTCACGTCGACAGCGCTGATCGACCTGATGCTCGCCGCCGACCAGAGCGCGGTACTGAGCGGGGAAGTCTTCAACGCCGTGACGACCCCGAGTGGGATCAGGGGCTGGTCGCGCGCACGCTCGCCCAGGTCAGCCGTGGGAAGCTGCGCCTCGTTGTTCCTGCCCTATCCGGTCGTGTGGAGCCTGATGCTCGCGGTCGATCTGCTCAGCTCTGGCGCGCGGCCGCGGCATGGGCACCGCGCGCTATCGCCTGGCGCGCACGCTCGCCGATATGCGCTACCGCGCGCGGCCGCGCGCCAGGATCTCGGCTGGTCGCCGCGCGTGGGGCTCGAAGCCGGACTCGCGAGCACGCTGGCCGCACAGGATCCCAAGCCCTACCCCTGGTAGTGATTTCCCGGTGGCTAGACCCTCTCGAGGTCTTCCGCTCGCACGAAGTCGCGGTGCTTGCCGCGGCCACGTCGCTCGAAGCGCTCCACCAGCTTGATCTCCACCGGCCATCCGAACGCCGCGCGCGCCTCCGCGCGCGAGCTGGCGCTGCGTGTCATCGCTCCAGGACGGGCCGGGATGGATGCGCAGCTCGATCCGGCCTTCCGGGAACTGCACGAACTGGTACTCGCGCACGGCGCCGGACTTGCCGTGACGCTTGAACAGAGTACGTGGTGGTGTGGCAGTTCACCTGCCGTCCGTCGGGCAGCGTCAGATTGTCCCCGCGCGTCCGATCGGGCGGCCGAGCAGCGGCAACCCGCGTCCGCACGGGCACGTCGCGTCGCCGGGCGCGGGATCGAGCAGAGTCGCCGACGCGGTACTTGATCATCGGCTGGGCGAGGTTGAAGAGATCGGTGAGCAGCATCTCCGGGAGCCCTCCGTGCCCGGGAGCAGATCCACCGCGATGGACTCGACCGGCAGGTGCATGCCGGAGCGCTTCGCACTCGATCCCCGCGTCGCCGGTCTCGGCGCAGCCGTAGTTGTCGGCCACGCGGCAGCCCAGGATCTGCCTCGATGCGCTCGCGCCACTCGGGCAGCACGACCTCGGAGGTGGTGACGGCTGCTTTCGCAGCCGAGGCGTCGCGCGTCGAGCTTCTGCGCCGCGAGCTTCGTCGGCGAACTGCATGATCGAGGAGGGATACCCGTAGGCGAAGCGCGCCGGCTGGTCGATCAGCGCGCTCGTAGAAGCGGCGGGCCGATTCGGGCCCGAGCGCGAATGCCGAGCAGCGCTCGCGGTTGAAGATCCAGTCCCTTGGCTTTCGGCTTCGCGTCGGTCCTGGGATCCTGCGAGAGACCCCAGAAGTACGCGTAGCGCTCGTCCCACCTCGAGCCCGTGCCAGCGCCACTGGCGGAACTTGTTGGCATGGACGTGCGCCCACGAGAGATGGCCGCGCATGACGGTGGTCGGCACGCCCGCCGTGCCGGAGGTGGGCGCGAGCTGGCCCGCGATCTTCTGCGCGGAGCGCAGCTCCGCCCCGCGCTCTCGCACCGTCGCGCTTCTCGAGGGGCGGAAGCCGGTTCCAGTCCTCGCGAGTGCGCAGGTCCCCGGGCTGGAAGCCGAGCGCTTTCCAGATGTTCCGGTAATACGGAACGTGCTCGAAGGCGTAGCGCGCCAGCGATCTCTGACGCTCCCACTGGAGCTCGAGAAGGCGCTCTCGGGGCCAGTGCTGGCTCGCCTCGAGCTCGCGGAGGACGCGCGCGACGGGCTCCCCGCGCCAGGCTTGAGCGGCGAAGTAGAGACCTCGTGCGATCGTCTCGTTCAGGAACGCTCCTCGGATGGCGGGATCGAGAATCTACCCCGGCGATCCAAAAACCCAACGATGTCCGGATCTCGGTGTATCCTCTGGCGCGGTTCGGGAGTGGTTGCGAAACGCCGTGACCCGATCGGTGAAACGCATGGTCCGCTCGGACCACGTAAGCGCTTGCTCAATGGTGCCGCAGGCTTACTCGGTTGCGACACTACGGGTTGGTTCGGCACACTCCCCTGCCTCGTCGGGGGCTTCGCCCCACCGTCATCGGCTCGCGCTGCGGCGTGAGCTCTGCCACTTGGACCCGAGCTGAGACATGACGACACGTTTGACCCTCGCTACGCTCGTCACGGTTCTGTGGGTGGGCCAAGCCGGTGCGACCGACCGCTATGTCAGCCCGAGCGGCTCCGGCACCGCATGCACCCGGGAAGTCCGTGTGCTCTGAGCACCGCCAACAGCAGCGCCCAACCGGGCGACATCGTCCGCATGGCCGACGGCACGTACTCCACGGAGCCCGTGCCCGCCTCGACGGCCGCCACCAACACCTCCCCGATCCGCTACATCGGCAACACGGCCAACCCGGCCGCCGTGATCGTGCCGAGCATCACGAACTACCACAAGCCCGGGGTGTCGTGCGCGCGATCACCATCAACGGCATGGTGCGGTGGTCCGACGCCTCCGGCTTCAATGGCATTCCGACCCGCTGGCTCAAGCTGGATCGTTGCCGGGTCAAGGGCAGCCTCTACATCCTCAACGTTTCGAACTCGTGCATCGATAGCTGCACCATCGATACCCTCACCAACGGACAGCAGAACATCATCCGCATCCAGCCGGGTGACTTCTTCGACGGCAGGGCCATCTACGAGAAGCTCATGGACTCCGACACGCTGTCGAACAACAGCATCGAGCTCACCAGCGGCATGGCGAGCATCCCGGGCGACAATCAGACGCAGTGGGTGTTTTATCTGAAGGATTGCGTCAGCTCGTACGGGAGCGGCTGTCCCACGACCGACGGGGAGGGGTGATCACCAATCTGGTGTTCGACCGGAACGTCGTCGACATCTACTGCCCGCTCGGCAATCCCGCCCAGGGCGATTGGCGGCCCTGGTACATCTCCACCGGCGCCGGCACGGTGTTCCGGCGGAATCGCTGGACCATCCGTTACTACACCACCAACTCCGGCGGCACCGCGTGGCGACTGCGCGACCAGACCCACAACGTCACCTGGGACGGCGACTCGCTCATCGTCATGGGCAACAACGGCGTCATCCAGATGAGCAGCCAGTCGGGAGGTTCCGTCCAGTCGGACCAGCACGACAACGTCTGGAAGAACTGCTTCTTCGACAACCAGTCGACCGCGAGCGCGTACCCGCCCTTCAATTTCCAGTGGGGCATGGTCAACGTCACGCTCCAGCGCAACGTCTTCAAGTCCGCGCTCAGCACCAGCGGCGAGATCCTCGACGTGGGGGACATCCAGGGGACGTCGAACGTGATCGACCACAACACCTTCGTCAGCTTCGATCCCAACTGCACGCCGCTCACCGTGGTGCCGAGCAACTGGGGAGCGACCAGCTCGCTCACGGTCACCAACAACATCAGCTACCTGCCCGGGACGGGCACCGGCGGCTCGAACCAGGCCGGCGCCGTGATCGACGTCTGGGCCAACCGCACGTTCAACTTGAACAACAACCTCTACGTCTACTACGGCAAGAACTCCACGCCGGGCGATCGCGCGGTGAGGTTCCGGTACACTGCGGCGCCGGATGCACCAGCTACCAGTACTCGTCCGCCGGGGCCGGCGGCCAGCTCGCCCAGCTCACCGGGAAGGACGCGGCATCGGTCTACGGGAGCGCGATGTTCGTGGACAGCACCAGGACCAGCTTCAACCCCACCATCAACGCGGGCTCCGTCGCGATCGGGAGGGGTACGAGTGGTACTGATATTGGCGCCGTCCCTTTCGCCGGGGTCGACGTCACGCCCCCGTCTCCGGTCGGGGGCTCACGGCGTCGCTGGTCACGGACCAAAACGCCGTGCTGAGCTGGACAGCCTCCGGTGACGACGGCGGGAACGGCATCGCGACCGCGTACGAGATGCGCTACCTGCCCGGATCCGGATCGCTCGGCGACGGCAACTTCTCCTCGGGCACTCTGGTGACGGGACTACCGATCCCGGCGGCTCCGGGCACGCCCCAGAGCATGGCGATCACGGGTCTGGCGGCGAACACGGCGTACACGTTCGGCATTCGCGTGCGCGACGAGGCGGGAAACTGGTCGTCGGGGAGCTATCTGACCGTGACCACGACCAACGGAGATCTCTCTCCTCCGGCCCGGATCAACGACCTCGGGCCCTAGAGCCTGCGCGCCGATCAGGCGCCGCGGCGGTAGAAGACCACTTGGTTCTTGGGCGGCCGCTTGGCCTCGAGCAGCGCCTGATTGGCCGCCCGCCACAGGTCCTGCGGATGGTCGGCGTGCTCGGGAAGAGCGCCACGCCCACGCTGAGCGTGACCCGCACCTCGTGGAGCTTGCGGTCCAGCGCCTCCACGGGAATCTCGAGACGCTCGACCGCCTGGCGCAGGCGCTCGCACACCGCGCGCGCGTCGTCGGCCTCGACCGGCGGCGTGAGCAGCACGGCGAACTCCTCACCCCCCAGCGCGCCACGGTGTCGAACGGACGCACGCCGCGCTTCAAGGCATTGGCCACCTGCGTGAGGACCGCGTTGCCCGCTTCGTAGCCGTATGCGGTGTTGACCGCCTTGAAGTCGTCGATGTCGGCGATGCAGAGCGCCACCGAGGCCTGCTCGCGCATCGCCCGCGCCACCTCATTGCGGGCCTGGAGCTCGAAGTAGGCGCGGTTGTACACCGACGTCATCGAATCGACGAAGACCAGTTTCTCGAGTCGCGCGGCGCGCTCCAGCACTGTGCCGCAGAAGTCGGCGAACAGCGCGATGCGCGCCAGGTCCTCGGGCCGGAACGGCGCCGGCTCCGCGGTGATCACCTCGAGCAGGCCGATCGGGGTGCGGTCGCCGGCCAGGACCGCCGTCAGCGCCAGCGCGCGGGCGCCACCGCCGCGGCCACGCTGCACCAGCCGCCGGCTGCGCTCGAGATCCGGGCAGTAGAAGAGCAGGCTCGGCCGGACCAGCGCCTCGGTGGCGAGATCGGGAGCCAGCGGTTTCGCCGCCTGCTCCGTCTCGTGCTCCGGGAGCGGGAACAGGCGCAGAGCGCCGGCGCCGATCAGCTCGTGGCCGGCCTGGGCGAGATGCCCGTACAGCGCCTCGCGCGCCTGGCTGCTGCGCGGATCGGACAGCAGCGCGAGGTCCTCCATGTGCAGCAGCCGCCGCACCTGGGCGAGATCGGCCGGCGCGCGAGAGGGGAGCGCGGCGCGCGGGTAGAGCAGGATCCCGTCGCGCTCGGTCGGCCCCGGTAGCTCGAGCGGGGTCGGCGCCGCCGGGGTCTCGCGGTTTCGCGAGCCCTCGGCTCGGCGCCCACGGGACTCGGGCGCGAACCTTTCCAGGAGCATCAGCCCGGCCGATTCCAGCTCTCGCGCCAGGCCGGTCCGCAGCGCCTGCCGGGCCGCGAGCGCCGACACGTCCTGCAGGCGGTCGAGCGGTAGGACTCGCTCGAGCAGGTCGCGGAAATCCGTGGTGGATGGAGTCATGTGCGAGATCCGTGGGGTCCGATCGAGGAATCGCCCGCGCCGGGTGGGCGCAGCCAAAAATTCTAACACTCCGAGGAGCGATACCGCACGCGGGAAGCGAGAGCCTAGGGCGCGTTCGCCGGCGCGACGGGTGTCGCGCTCTTGACCCGCGCATCGAGCCCCGCGCAGGACCCGGGCATCGCGATCGTAGATGTCCTTGGCGAATGCCACACCACCCGGTCCCGCCACCGGAAAGGCAGTCCAGTAGAGGAGCAGCACCGGGAGCGGATGGCGCAGCGCCACCGCCCTGGTCTTTCCGGATTCCACGACCCGGGCGATCGCTTCCGCGTTCCACTTGGGATCGGCCAGCACCCGCTCTGCGAGCTCGAGCGGTCGCTCCACCCGGATGCAGCCGGAGCTGAAGGCACGATGGGTCTGCTCGAACAAGTCGCGGGCCGGCGTGTCGTGCAGATAGACCGCATGGGGGTTGGGGAACAGGAGCTTCACGCGACCCAGCGCATTGTCCGGCCCCGCGTCCTGCCGGAACGTGTAGGGACAGTTCCGCGCGCTGACGCGCGACCAATCGACCGATTTGGGCGCGACGAGCCGGCCCTTCCGTCGAGCACGTCCAGCCGCTTACGCTGTAGAACGCTCAAGTCGCCGCGCTTGAGCGGCGGCAGGATGTCGCGCGCCAGGATGCCGCTCGGCACCGTCCAGGTGGGGTTGAACACGACGGTGCGCATGTCCGCGCGGAAGATCGGCGTCTCCCGTCCCTGCTGACCCACCTGGCAGCGCGCCGTCCACACGCGCCGGGTCCCCACGACCAGATAGGTCTCGTAGGCGGCGACGTTGGTCACGACGAAGCTGTCGGGGAGATGCTGCAGGATCCATCGCCCGCGCTCGAGATTGACGCGGAGCTGATCGATGCGGCGCTCGATCGGCACGTCGAGGGCGGCGAGTGTCGCGGGTCCTACCGCACCGTCGGCATCGAGCAGGTGCCGCCGCTGGAACGTCGCCACCGCCCGGGCGAGCGTGGGGTCGAAGACCCGCGAGCTGTCGGACGCATGGGATCGCGGCGCGCCGAACGCGCTGCCCTCGAGGTCACCGCTCGCAGCCAGTCGCGCGCGCAGGGCCGGCACGCGTGGATCGACCGCCCCCGGCTCGAGCGTCGCGCCGCCCGGCACCTTCGGCCATCCGCCGCGGCCCGCCAGCTCGAGATGCTCGATCAGCAACCGCCTCATGGCGCGATAGACGGGTTGTTCCGGGCGCGCACGGTCGAGCAGGAGTCCTACGCGACCGCTGTCGAGCGCGCGACCCAGCACGCCAACCGCGTCCTCGCGATCGAACGTGCGCGGAAAGTTCCAGTGGGGGTCGAGCCGGCCCGGGTCCACCTTGCCCAGGTACAGATGGTAGGCGAGGCGCGCGAGCGCATCGGTCGCGATCAGATCCAGATCGGCGCGCGACGCGGCGTCGGCGGCGTGCCCGTCGGAGACTCCGTCGCGGCGCCGCCGCAGCTCGACAAGGGCATAGTCGTCGGGATCGAGCCCGTCGAACTCGGCGTCGGCGATCGCGGTCACCAGCGAATCGAGCCGATCGAGGCGCTCCCACGCGGGCCGGTAGCCGCGGCGCTGGTAGATCTCGGGGCAAGAGGCGCGTCGCCGCGATGCGCGTGGATCCGATCGACAACGCTTGGTGCTGCTCGAGCTGGCCGATCCGATCCCGAATCGCGCTCTGGACAGTCGTCGTGGACGCGGAGCTCGGCGACAGCGCGAGCAGCAGCACCGCGAGACGGAGCACGCCGCTAGCGCGTCCGAATCACCCGCGTGACCGTGAACCGCCCGTCGGCCGTGGCCACCCGCAGCAAGTAGAGGCCCGAGCGCAGGTCGCGGCCGTCGTCGGCGCGCCCGTTCCAGCCGAGGCGCGTGGCGCCGCTCGGCAGTGCGCCATGGTGGAGCGTCGCCAGGCGGCGTCCCTCCAGGTCGAACACAGTCGCTTCGGCGAGCACGGCGCCTCCGGGACGTCCTGCGAGGAACAGCGTGACCTGGGTGAACCCATGCGCGGGATTGGGGCTGACCGTGGCGGTGAGCGGTCGCGCCAGATCGGCGGAGATGTCCACGCGGTAGGGACCGAAGCTGGCGAGCCCGTTGGGCGTCACCAGGTCGAATCGATACCAGTAGGTACGGCCGCCGACCGCCGAATAGTCGTCGGCATAGCAAGGACCGACACACAGGATCTCGGCGTCGCTCACGAGTCCGTAGGGTCCCTCGGCAGCAGCCGCGCGCCACACCGTGTAGTGGCTCTGGCGATAATCGCCGGTGATCTCGATACGCGGGACGCCGTTGGGGTAAGCGATCCCGCAACTCCGGCGCTGCCATGCCGGGGTCGACCGACAGGGCGGTGAGCAACAGTGCGGTGACGACGGCGCGCTTCATCGTGCCTCCCAGTGAATCGATTTCACCTTATCTACACCGCGGCGTGACCGCCCTGACAATTTTTCGTTGGTGACGTCTCGAACCAAGGTGTCGCGCCACGGACGCCGGTGTCCGAGACAAGACGACGCGCGTCACGAGGGGTGAAATGGCTTGACACTGGATTCAGCCGCTCCGTAGGTTACAACCTGTTGTATTGACTCGCATTGCTGGCAAAGGGACTTGGCCATGCTGCTCTCCGAGCTTCTCAACGCTAAGGCCGTCTCCGCCGATCTCAGTGCCACCACCAAGCGCGACGCGGTGGCCGAGTTGGTGGAGTTGCTGGAAGTCCGCCCACGGCCTGAAGAGTCAGGGCGAGATCCTCGATCGGGTGCTCCGGCGGGAAGCCATGATGTCGACCGGGATCGGCAACGGCGTGGCGATTCCCCACGGTAAGGCGCGGGCCGTCGACCGGATGCTCGCCGCCTGCGCGGTCTCGCACGCCGGCGTGGACTTCGAGTCCGCCGACGGGGAGCGGGCCCACATCTTCATCCTGCTGGTCTCGCCCGAAACCGTCGGCGCGACCCACGTCAAGGTGCTCGCCAACATTTCACGGCTGCTCAAGGAGGAGTCGGTGAGACGAAGCCCTGCGGGACGCCCAAACCCCGACAGAGCTTCTGGCGGCACTCAAAGTCGCAGAGTCCCAGTACCTCACGACGGGCTAGAGATAATAAAGGTCTTCTAACGGAGCGTAGATGCACTTCGTCGACGCCTGGATGGAGCTGGGCCCCGGCGATCTCGTGCGACTGCTGGGGCCGCTCGCGCTGCTGATCCTGAGCGCCTTCATCCCGGGACAGCGCATCCGCCAGGTCACCGCGCTCGGCGTCACCGTCATGATCCCATTGCTGCGCGAGCTGGGCGCCGCGCCACCTCTGGCTGCCGGATGGTTCCTCCTGTGGCTCCTGCTGGGGCTGTGGAGTCCCGGAGATCCCGAGGACACGGCGCGTCGTCCCCTGGCGAAGGTAGGCGGCGGGGTGGAGACCGGCACCGTGGGCCTGGCGCTCGGACTCGTCCTCGCGCTGCTCTGTGATCGCGGCCGTGGCGCGCCAGGACATGTCGCCGGAGGAGACGCGGCGCGCATCGTACGGCGCGGCCATGCTGGCGCTCGGGATCCTGCACCTGATGCTGCGCCGGCACATCCGGCGGGCGATGATGGGCTTCGCGGCGATGGGCTATGGGCCTCCAGGTGCTCGACGGCACCGCCCAAGGGCGCCCAGATCCAGGCCGCGCCGACCAGCGCCGAGGCGCTCCTGGCGGCGACCTGGCTCGCCGTGGTGCTGGCGCTCAAGGTGACCGTTTCACGCGAGCGCTACGCCGGCACCGGCTGGGTGAGCGACGCGCACGATCTGCACGACTGACATGTGGATCAGGGATCGGATCCGCGCCGCGCTCCAGCCGATCGTTCACCCCGACGTACGCACGCTCGGCGGCACGCTCTGCCTCTTGGGTCTCGGCCTGGTGTGGTGGCCGAGCCTCTGGACCGGCGCGCTCGGCCTCGAGCTGCTGGCGGCGGCCTTCTGGGTTTGGGCGCGGGCCGCCGCGGATCGCGGCGAGCAGCTCCCACGCTGGCGCTGGCTCCGGCGTCCGGCGCTCGCACTATGGCTCGCCACCGCCGCGCAGGCGGTGCAGCACGAAGCCGTGCGGTCACGGCATGTTGCCCTACTCGCTCGCCACGTTGCTGATCTGGACCCAGGCGGCGGGCGTGGTGTGGGCCGGCCTCGAGCTGCTCGCGGCGCTGCCGCTGGCGCGACCGTTCTCCGACCGTCCCGGGCCGCTGCTCACCGTGGGTCCGTGGCTGCCGGCGCTCCTGCCATCGACCGGTTTCGTCATCCTGTGGCGGCACGTCGGCCACTGGACCGCCGTGCCCGAGGTGCGACGCACCGCGTTGCTTCTGCTGATCGTCACCGCGGTGCTCGCCACCCTGCGCGCGTTCGGACGCGGCCGGTGGGTCGCGAGCCTGCGCTGGCTGATCGTGGCCGACTGCGTGTTCGCCTCGATGCTGGTGGCGCTCGCGGTCGTGCCGCACGAGGTGAGCCTGCTGCTGTGGCTCGGGGCGTGCGGCGGTCGCGTCGCGCTCCTGGCCGGAGAGCTGCGCGGGATGGCGCTCTCGTCGCGTTGCCGCCTCCCTTCTCCTGTGGCGGATCTCCGGGCTGGGCCGCGACCTTCGCGCTCTCGTGGCCGCTGCTCGTGACCCTCGGATTCGGGCCCCCGGGACTAGCCAGCCCCTGGGCCGCGGTCCCGACCGCCTTCGCGGTCGCGCTCAGCGCCTGGGTGACGATCCGACGCATGGTCGAAGCGCCGGAGCGCCGTGCGATGGTGCGCCGCGAGTCGGCGGTCTCATTGTCGCGTCTCACCGCGATGCTCACGATGGTGACGGGTCCCATCGCCCTGATCATGGCGTGGTGGGCGGGATTCGACGCGCCGGGTCCGGCGAGCCTCGTCGCCGCGCTCCCCGCGGTCGGTGCGGGAGCCATCGCGTGGTGGTTCGACCGCCATCCCGTGAAGCTTCGGGTGGGGAGTCCGGGGCTCGAGCGCGAGGGTGGTCGCGCGACGCACGGCGACCGCGCTGTTCCGAGGTATCACGGCGCTCGAGCGACGCGTCGTCGACGCGCTCGCGCGCGTGGCCGGAGCGTTGATGGCGCCGAGCCGCGACCTCCACACCGGCGACGCGCAGGAGTACCTGCTCTTCCTGATCGGGCTCTCGGTGGTCGCGCTCTTCCTGCCGCTCCTGCGATGACCGCGCTTCCTGCACAGGCGATCGCCGGCGCGGCCGCCGCCGCGGCACTGGTGGCCGGGCTCGCGATGCTGCGGCTCGAGCGCGCCGGTCGCGCGGGGCTGGGCCCCGCCGCGGCCCTGGTGGCGCTCGCGGCGGGCATCGGCCTGGCGCCCGCCGCTCATTCCGGCTGGACGCCGCTCGTGGTCGGCGTGGTGATCGCGGCGCTGGCGCGCGATGGAGACGAGCTGCTCCACGGCGAGTGCGCGCTCAAGTTGCTGTGGGTGATGGGGAGCGCGATAGCGCTCTCATGGGCGGGTCTCGAGCTGCTCGCCCTCGCCACCGGAACGCCCTATACCCTCGAGCAATGGGCGGTGCTCCGGCTCGGCCTCGAGCCCACGTTCCTGTGGAGCACCGCCCTGCCTCTTTCTCTGCTGATTGGCGTGGTGCTGCTCGGCGGGGCGCCTTTCCACTTCTGGCTCGGCGACATGTTTCAGGGCGTCCGCCCGTGGCTCGCGCCGCTCGCCGCCGCAACCTTGCAGATCACCGGCGCCGTTTGGCTCGCCGCGCGGCTCGACTCGGTCGCGATGTTTCCGCCCGGCGCTCAGCTCGCCTGGGGGCTGCTGCGCATCGCCGCCTGGGTCGCCTTCATGGCCGGCGCCGTGACGCTCGGCGCCCAGCGACGTCCGGAGCGCCGCGTCGGCACGCTGGCGAGCCTGAACGGCGCACTCGTGCTGGCGCTGATCGCCGCTGGTCGCGGACCGGAGACCCCGTGGCTGGTCTACTGGGCCGCGCATCTGGCGCTGGCGCTCACCGGAGCCAGCACGCTGGCGCGCTTCCTTCCGGTGTCGACGCCGGCTGGACCCGGCGCGCCGATCCTGCGGCGCCACCCGTGGTTCGCGGTGCTCGGGCTGCTGTGTCTGTTCTCGCTGGCCGGCGTACCGGGAACGCCCGGGGCGCGTCTCTGGCTCGAGGTGGCGCGCGCGCTGGCACCACGGGACGTCACGACCTACTCGTGCCGCTGGCGGTCGCCTGGCTCACGGCGCTGTGGAAGGCGATCGAGCAGCTGCGCGAAGCCTACGGAGTGCCGGCCCGGCCCGGAACCACGGTGCGACCGGTGCCGTCGCCGGCCCGCACCGCGCTGGCGATCTCGGGGCTCGGGCTCGCGGGTCTCGCGAGCCTGGCGTGGGCGAAGCTCCTGCCGTGGTGAAACGGTTCCCCCTCGACATCGCCATGATCTGGCTGGTCGGCGGCTCCGTCATTGTTCTGACCGGCTCGGTACCGTTCATGAAGCGGTATCGGAGTCGCCGGCGGCTGCCGTTGGCGATCCTCGGATCCCCTCCTCTGTGTGGTCGGCGGGGCAGCCTTCTTCGGGCTGGCACTGTCGTGTTACGGCGGCTCGATGGGGCTGGGGAGTCGTTCGAATGGCCGATGGGGACGCCCCAAGGAGTTCTCACCATGCCGGGCGGTGTCCGCGTGGTGCCGCATCCTCCATCCGGAAGAGTCCAGATCTACGACGACCACTGGAGATTCTTGAGAGGCTGGCGCGTCGACGCTGGTGGAGATTTCAAGCTTCTGCCCTCGGGCGTTGACCGTTTCGACGTGATCAGCGCCCGGGGCCCGTGGCGACACACGTACCTGCTGGGCGGGCGAATGGTCGCGCGGGTGGATTACTCGCCCCTGAGCTATCTGTCATTCCCTCGAGTCGGCGAGCCCGGATCCAAGTCCCGACCGCCCCGTGGTTCCTTGTGTTCTCGAGTCCGTTCGTCTCCTGGGCGATGAGCGTGATTGGAATGGCGATGCTCGCGCTCGCCCAGAGGATGCCGGAGCTGATCGAGGACCTGGCGGCGAGGTCGCATCGCTGATGTGTGACCCCCACGCCTGATGCTAGAAGTGCACAGGCGCGGAGCCCGCGCCTCCCGGTCAGCGCTCAGGTCCATACCCGAAAGCAGAGCTCGTGCACCGCATCGCGCCGTTCCACTTCTTGCTCATCCTGGCTTGCTCTGTCCGTGCCGGAGCGCGTGTTGGCGGGCACGCCGGACCCAACTACTGCGGAGTGGACATCCCCGAGGACGAAGCCCTCGGCGTGGTCGGCCTCCCGCAGGGCGACGTCTTCTGTCCGCTGCTGGCCGACCCCAAGAACTCGCAGTCGTTCGCGAGCTGGGAGCGGGTCTCGACCAAGTCCTCCTTCGGCACCGACATCGGCTCGGTCGGCGTCGCCGACCGCTTCCGGACGCTGGTTGCGCTGGGGGTGGCCCCCAGGCAGGCGACGGCAAGTTGCAGATCGGTCTCGAAGGCGGCATCTACGCTCAGTTCGACCTGGCGAGTGCCCTCCTACGACCTGATCAACGCCGACTATGTCTTCGGTGTCCCGATCACCGCCCGGATCGGTTCGTTCTCGGCGCGCGTGCGGGCCTATCACCAGAGCTCTCATCTCGGCGACGAGTTCCTGCTCCGTGCGGATCATCCCGAGCGCGAGAACCTGAGCTTCCAGTCGGTCGAGGCGATCCTGTCCTTCGATGTGTCGTTCGTGCGTGTCTATGGCGGCGGAGAGTATCTGTTCAACCAGCAGCCCGAGCGTGTCGAGCACGCACATCGCCCACGGCGGCATCGAGCTCCGCCAGCGCAATCCGCTCTTCGGGTCGGGTGGGGGATCCACCTGATCGCCGCCGGTGACGTGAAGGCCCTGGAGCGCGAGGACTGGAAGGCAGGCTACAGCGTCCGCGCGGGCCTGGAGATGAGCCGGTCCGGCGAGCACCTGCACGTGGCGCGGCGCTGGATGCTACTGGCGAGTACTACCGGGGAGCTTCTCCCTACGGCCAGTTCTTCCGCGACGACATCGAGTACGCCGGAGTGGGGATCCACTTCTCCCCGTAGAGGGCTACGAGGTGCTCGCGGCCAGCAGGGCGGTTGAGGACCTTCTTGCCCAGCAGATCCACGTCGACCGCCACGTTGGCCAGCACCACCCCACACCCACGCCGCGGTTGGCGAGGAACGCCATGTAGGCGCGACTCGCACCAGCCTTGCCGCGCTGCCAGACGATCGCATCGCCGCTCGCCGTGCTCTCGAGGTACCACCCGAGCCCCACGTCAGGCCCGTCGGCGACGATGCAGGCGCGGAATCCGTGTACTCGGCCAGCGCGTGCGCCAGCGGGAAGCCCGCCAGGTGCGCCCGCTCAATGTCAGCAGGTCGTCGGCCGTCGAGCACAGTCCGTCGGCTCCGGGAACCACTCCGTTCGGCCAGCGGCTGATCGGCGAAGGCCACGTACCAGCCACGATACGTGCCCCAGCCCATCCGCAGGCCTTCGGCCAGGTGGCTGCGCATCGTCGCGGTGAGCTTGACGCGCGTGTTCCTCAGCCCGAGCGGTGCGCCACAGCTCGCGCTGCAGCAGGGTCTCGTAGTCGGTCCGGGTGGCGACGCTCGAGCGCGTGCCCCAGCAGTCCCATGCCGAGATCCGAGGCGTCAGGTGCGTGCCCGGCGGGTAAAGAAGCGATGTCGATCGACGAAAGCAGGTCGTAGAGCCATTTCGGTGAGCGCGGCAGCGCGGCGCGCGAGAACGGCGGGAACAGGTCGAGCAGGGGCGCGCCGGGATTGCCGTCGATCCTCGGCAGTCCCGAGCTCCAGGTGGCCAGATGCTGCAGCTCGATGTCGTGACCGTCCTTCATCGGCACGCTCACCGTGTCGGGCAGCAGCGACCGCACCGTCTGATCCATGCGCACGACGTTCTCCTCCACCAGACGCGCGAAGAGCGTGGCGGTGAACATCTGCGTCATGTCGCCGATCTCGAACACCGTCTCCCCGTCGGGCGGAACGATGCTGCCCACGGACCGGCGGCCGAATCCGAACACTTCGTTGCCGCTCGGCCGGACCACTCCGATCACGACGCCCGCGCACGGCAGGGTGTCGATCAGCGCCTGTACTTCTGGGGCGAGCGACGTGCGGAGCGAGCCGTCGGCGCCCTCGGTCGCGGCCGGCGTCACCGCGGCCGCCGACTTACTGAAATAGCGGGGCTGCACCGCCACCAGAGCTGCCGCGCTCAGCACGAGCAACAGGATCGCCCAGGTGCGCGAGATCATGCTGCCATGCTGTGGGCCACGAACGGGCCGCCGGGATCGCGGCGGAAGAGCACGATCAGGACCGCGACCAGACGTGGCGTCACGGCCACGATCAGCGCCAGGAGCGGCAGCGCGATCACCATCGTGGCCAACAGCGTGACCAGGAACTGCGGGATCGGCAGCGGTGGGAGGAGGCTCATGGTGGAGGGTATCGGCGGATGGGGGCTCCGACGATGAGGCCCGATCGCGAGTCGAAGCCGTGATGGAGATGCGGAACCGAGGTCGAGCTGGCCGACAACAGAGGGATCGAACCGCCTGTGGCCGGCCGGATCCCGCCGGTCCAGTCGCCAGGTCCCAGGAAAGGGAGACCGATGAGCGTCGTGATCCTGTTGACCGCCGTCGTCGCCACGCTCGCGGTGGCGCTCGTCTACGTCCGTGCGGTGGCGTGGCTCAGGGAGCACGGCAGGACGCGCTATCGATTCGAGGATTGTGACACCTACGTGCTCCTCCGGGTGGAGCACCCGCTGGGCGGCGACGAGCGCGGGCTCGTGACCATGCTGGCGCTCCGCGAGGCAGCTCAAGCTCAAGCTCGTGGGCGTCGGCTACGAGCGCGTGTTGGTGGACGTCTCCGCGCTCCGCCTCGCCAACGAGCGGGCCTTCTGGTACCTGGTTGGCGCGCTCGGACCGGTGCTCCGCAGCGGGGTGTGAAGCTCGCGGTGGTCTGCGGCCGGCGCACGCGCGCCGCGAAGCAATTCGCGACTCCGGAATCCTCCAGACGTTCCAATCGGTCCGCGAGGCCGAGCGCTTCCTGCGGTCGAGGCGAGCCGCCTCGGCGCGCAGCGATCGATCCCGCGCAGCTCGATGTGCTGCTCACGCCCGGGGGACGCCGGGCGGCGTAGCCCGCGGCGGCGCTCTGGACGGCGACGCGAGCCGACTTGAGCCCGGACCTCTCGACGATCCAGAATCCGCCCCCATGCGGATCGCCACCTGGAACGTCAATTCCCTGAAGGCGCGACTCGAGAAGGTGAAGTGGTGGTTGAAGCGCGCGCAACCCGAGGTGCTCCTGTTGCAGGAGACCAAGCTCGGCGTCCTCGATGCGCCGGTGGAGAGCTTCAGGACTTAGGATACGAGCTGGCCCACCACGGTGAGGGTCGCTGGAACGGCGTGGCCATCGCGAGCCGCGTGGGAATCACGGACGTGGTCGCCAACTTCGGGGACCCGCTGCGTCCCGCTGACCTTCGACTACCACGACGACGAGCCGCTCGCGGAGGCGCGCATGATGAGCGCCACCTGCGGCGGCATCCGCGTCCTGTCGGTCTATGCCCCGAACGGTCGAGTGGTCGATTCGCCGTTCTATCTGGCGAAGCTCGCATGGTTCGAGCGCCTCGCGCGCTGGCTGCGAGAGACCGCGCGTGCCGACGAGCTCCTGGTGGTCGGCGGCGACTTCAACGTGGCGCCGGCGGACGAGGACGTGTGGGACGCCAAGGCCGCGCACGGCGGGACGCACGTCTCCCAGCGCGAGCGGCGGGCCTTCTCCAGCCTGATCGAGTGGGGGCTCGTCGACGTCTATCGCGTGCATCACCCGGAGCCGGGCCGTTACACCTGGTGGGACTACCGTGCGGGGGATTTCCATAAGAATCAGGGCATGCGCATCGACCATCTGCTGGCGACGGCGCCGCTCGCCTCGCGGCTCGTCTGGGCCGAGATCGATCGCGAGGCGCGCAAGGGAAAGCCGCTGCCCTCCGATCACGCGCCGATGGTGATGGACGTGGATCAGCCGGGAGAGTCGTTCGACGCGGGCTGGGTGGCGGCAGACGAGCGCATCGCCGCGCGGCGCGTGAAGGCAGGTGGATCCCTTGAGACAGAGGGGATTGAGCCCTGCTCTATCTCGCATTCAAGGTGCTCCACATTCTCGCGGTGGTGATGTTCCTCGGCAACATCACTACCGGGATCTTCTGGAAGGAGCACGCCGATCGCACGAAGGACCCCCGGATCATCGCTCACGCCATGGCGGGCATCATCGCTGCCGACCGCTGGTTCACCATTCCGGGCGTCCTGATCATCGTGCTCGCCGGGATCAGCACGGCGATCGCCGGTCACCTTCCGCTGCTGAGGACTGGCTGGATCTTCTGGTCGCTCGTGCTGTTCACGCTCTCGGGCGTCGCGTTCATGGGCTGGCTGGCGCCGATCCAGCGCAGGATGCTGCGCCTCATGGAGGCCGGCGCGGCCAGCGGGCAGCCCGATTGGAACGCCTATCGGCGGCTCTCGGGCGGCTGGGCCTTCTGGGGGCGGTGGCGCTTTTGCTGCCGCTCGCGGCGATGGTGCTCATGGTGCTCAAGCCCGCGATCCCCGGGCTGTAGCCCTGGAGCTCGCCCGCGAAAATCGGGGTTCAGTGAGGCGTCGCCGAGGCCGATAGACAAGGCGGAGGCCTCCGATGTCCCTTCGCCTTCTTCGCTTCGTCGCCGTCAGCCTGCTCCTCGGTCTTTCGGTCCTCTCATGCGGTCGGACCGCCGAGACCACGAATCCTTCAGCGGCCAAGGAGCTGGACTCGCCGTTCCTGCTGGGTGCCACCACAGGAAGCCAGAACTACATCCATGCCTTCGCCAACACCGGTCTGTACCACTACCACTGCAAGCTCCATACGACGGTCAGATTACCGCGAAGGCGGCCTGGTGACCGTGAGCGCCCAGGGCCCCGACTCGGCCTTCGTCTCGATCTTCCAGGGCGCTTTCCACCCCGACACCGCGGTGGTGAAGCCCGGCGGCCCGGTGCGCTGGCAGAACTTCGACGACGGTACCCACCACACCGTCACTAGCGACTGATCGACGAACCCGCTGGGAACCGCTCCCAGCGCTTGGCGCCCGCGTCACGAGGCCTTTGGCCGGCGCCCTCCAGGGTCTAGACTCCGGGTCCCGTCATCCGGAAAGCGGGGATTTTCGGTTTCGCTTCGTCGCTGGTTGTTGTTCCGCGACCACGAGGGTTGCGTGGACCAGGCCTCAACAACTGGAGAGACGCCATGAGACGAATTTCATTTCCGCTGTTGCTGCTCGCCTCGACGCTTCTGTTCGGCACCGCATCCGCGAATCCCAGCGCTCCGACCGTGTCGCGTATCGCCAAGCTGGCGAGAGCCTCGCTCGTCATTCCTCAGGACTGGGATGGGATCTGGGCGGTCGAGGACTCGGTGTACCTGTGCGACGGAACGTTCCAGAGCGCGCCGGGCTCGGCCCCGGACACGATCTGCGGCGGCTCGGACTATCAGGCCAGTGGCCCGGTCACTTTGGACTGCAACGGAACCGCCGACGCCACGACGATCAGCGTGACCTGCACCGGATCGGGAGTGTTCATTCCCGACTGCAACGCCAACTACACGGTCGTGACGCACGGGACGCGTAGCGGCGACTCGTACTTCACCGTCACCACGGTCGACGTGACGTACACGGGAGCCGGTTGCGAGGGTTTCCCCGCAATGCACCCAGGTCAACAGCCATGGCACCCGCACGGGCCCGGCGCCCGCGGCGGGTGCGCGGCGACGCCCACCAGGCGCTCGACCTGGGGCGAGATCAAGGCGATCTACCGCTGAGGGAGAGCCGCGCCGACATGAACGGTCCCGCGTGACGCCCGCGCGGCAGCGCGTGTCGATCGAGCCGCCGATCGAGCCCATGCTCGCGGCCCTGGCGACGGAGCTGCCGCGCGACGGCGAGTTCTTCTTCGAGCCGAAGTGGGACGGCTTTCGCGCGATCGTCTTCCGGGGCGAGGACGTGTACATCCAGAGTCGTGACCTCAAGCCGCTGGATCGCTACTTCCCGGAGCTCCACGACGCTCTGGTGAGCCGTCTGCCGGTGGGATGCATCCTCGACGGCGAGATCGTGATCACGTCGCCCCATGGCCTCGACTTCGACGCGCTGCAGCTCCGGCTCCATCCCGCGGCCTCGCGCGTCGCCAAGCTCGCCCAGGCCACGCCGGCTTCCTTCGTGGCGTTCGACGTGCTCGCCGCGCAGGATCGAAGTCTCATGGACGCGCCGCAGCGCGAGCGGCGCGAAGCGCTCGAACGGTTGATGGCGGAGGTCGGGCCACCCGTGTACCTGACGCCGGTCACACAGGACCGCCGCACCGCCGAGCGGTGGCTGGAGAAGTTCGAAGGCGCCGGTCTGGACGGCGTGGTGGCCAAGCCGGTCGATCTCGTCTACCAGCCGGGCAAGCGCGTCATGATCAAGGTGAAGCACGTGCGCACCGCCGACTGCGTGGTGGCGGGGTTCCGCTGGTACAAGGGCGGCCAGGACCACGTGGGCTCGCTGCTGCTCGGGCTCTACGACCATCGCGGGAAACTGCAGCACGTCGGTGTGACGTCGTCGTTCACCATGGCCACCCGCAAGCTGCTCGTGAAGGAGCTGGCGCCGCTCCGCAAGGACGCGCTGGAGAATCATCCGTGGCGCGAGTGGGCGTCGGCGGACGCGCGCATCGGGCGAATGCCGGGAGGCCAGAGCCGCTGGAGCGCGGGCAAGGATCTCTCCTGGGAGCCATTGCGCATCGAGCGGGTCTGCGAGGTGAAATACGATCACATGCAGGGGAACCGCTTCCGACACGCCGCGGTGTTCCAGCGCTGGAGGCCGGACAAGCCGCCGCGCGAGTGCGGCTATGACCAGCTCGACGTCACGGCGCCTTACGAGCTGGCGAAGGTGTTCTCGTCGGGGTCGAGAGGCTCCTGAGCCGGCCGGAGCTCGACAGGCACGTGCTCGAGATTCACGCGGATCCGCGTCCACGTGGTGAACCGCCCGCGCATGGAGTCGACCAGGACGTCCGCCGGCTGCAGGTGGGCGGCAGCCTGCGGATGGCGCTCCTTCCAGCGTTCGAGTCCGGCGAGCGCGTCCTGCTTCTTGCGGGCGCGGCCGATCTCGATCAACGGATGCTTGGCGGCGCGGGCTCGTGAGGGCTGCACGCGCGCCGGCTCGTCGCGCTGCTTGCGATAGTGCGGAGGCCAGGGGGCGTCGCCCTGACCCTCGCGTTCGTGGCGCGCCGACAGGTCGAGCAAGGCGTCGAGCGAGCCCGGGTGAGCATCGATGCCGGCGTGCGGGTCGCCCGCTTCGCGAAGCGCTCGGGCATCGTCGCCAGCGTGAAATCCGCCGGATCGCAGTCCGGCAGCTCATCCCATTCGATCGGAGCGGAGACGCGCGCGTCGGGTCGGGGGCGCACCGAGTAGGCCGATGCGACCGTGCGGTCCTTGGCATTCTGGTTGTAGTCGAGGAACACGCCGTGACGCTCCTCCTTCCACCATTTGCTGGTGGCGAGCCGGGGCGCGCGACGCTCGACCTCGCGCGCCAGCGCCAACGCGGCGCGCCGCACCTTGTCGAAGTCCCAGCGCCGCTCGATCCGGACGATCACGTGAATGCCGCGCGAGCCCGAGGTCTTGATCCATCCTCGCAGCCCGATGTCGTCGAGCGTCGTGCGCACCACGCCCGCCACCTCGCGCACCTGCGACCATTCCACGCCCGGCACGGGATCGAGGTCGACGCGCAGCTCGTCCGGATGATCGAGGTCCTCGGCGCGCACCGGATGCGGGTGCAGCTCGAGGCAGGCGAGGTTGGCGAACCACGCCAGCGCCGCGGCTTCGCGGGGCACCACCTCCTCCGCGCTCCGTCCCGATGGAAAGCGGAGGGCCACCACTTCGATCCAGGGCGGACGCGAGGCGGGCGCGCGCTTCTGGTAGAAGAACTCGCCCGTGATCCCGCTGGGATAGCGCACCATCACCGTTCGGCCGCCCGCCGGCGCCGCGCAGCGCGCCCTCGGCGACCGCGAGGTAGTAGCGCACCAGATCGAGCTTGGTATGCCCGGCCTCGGGGAAGAGCAGCTTCTGCGGATTGGAGACGACGAGCTCGCGGCCGTCGACGACGAGCCGCTCGCTGTCTGGCTCCCGGGCCACGCGCTTGCGTGACGCGGCCGGGGCATCCGCTGCGCGCTTCCGGGTGGCCGTCTTCTTCGGCGCCGCGCTCACGCGCTCTCGATGTAGGTGAGCTGGCAGCCCGCGGCGGCATGCCGCAGCATGAGACTGCCGCGGCTCATGTCGCCGCGTCCGATGAACTCGCGCGGCACGCGGAGCCGCGGTCCGAAGATGTCGCCGAGCGGCTCGAGGTATTTCTTGGTGGCGATGCTGCCGAGCAGGATCGCCACGTCCGCCTTCGCGAGCTGCTCCGCCAGCCGTGCCGCGTCGCGCCGCAGCGGGCGGAGATAGCGGCGGCTCGCCGGATCGACCGGGACGCGGGCAATCGCGCGCAGGCCCTGGAGGTCGATCGAGGTGCTGGGGGAAGCAGCCCCATCCCCGGAACGATGACCTGGACGCCGGCGCAGCCGTCGGGCGGGTCGGCGAACGCCGAGGCGTACGCCATCTTCCCCGGAAGTAGAGCCCGCTCATGAAGGTGAAGACTTCGCCGATGCTCGCGCCCGCTTCGGGCGAAGACGCATCGCGAGCGGGGAGGGAGCGTCCTTGCGCAACAAATAGCCGGCACGGATGCCGGAGCAGTTGGCGGGCGAGAGCAGGAAGATCCGGCGCGCGGGGGACATGACGCGAGGGTACACCGGCGAGGAAGAGCAGTCAGCCAGGGCGTGCCTTGGGAAGCAGCGCGTCATCGCGGCCTGATCACGACTTCGTCAGCCGGTCAGGATCGGGCCGGGCTCTGCGTGTGATGCTGGAACGCTATCCACGATCTCGGCCACCGAATGGAAGCGGTTGATGCCGCCGAGCCGCGCCTCCAGTCCCTGGCTCCGCAGCATGTCACGCACCGACGCGTGGGTTTCGACTGCCTGGACGTGGATCCCCGCCGCCGTCAGCTCGTCCGCAAGCAAGCCGAGCGTGTCCGCGCTCTGGAGATCCACTTGGGGCGACGCCGATAGGTCCAGCACGACCAGCCGCGTCGTCGCGGGCGCGGTGCAGATTCGCTCACGGATCCGATCGCAGACTCCGTCGATGTTGAAGTACACGAGGCTGGCTTCCGGACGGAAGACCATGACGCCTGGGATCGGCTGGTTGTCCGCGTGGCGCTCGAGGTCCGAGAAACGGCGCGTGCCGGGGATGCATCCCAGCACCGCCACGTGGGGTTGCGATGCATGGCGAAGGATCTGCAGCAGCGAGATGATCGCCCCGATCATCACGCCTCGGAGCAGTCCCGAGCCGAGCACGCCGATCAGGGCGGCGATGGCCACGACGACTCGCCGCGGCTCGCCTGCCACAGCCGTCCGAGCGCCGACACCTGGAACAGGCCGGTCACCGCCACCAGCACCACGGCCGCCAGGACCGGCTGCGGCAGCCCGCGGAGGAGCTGGGAGAAATACAGGATCACGATCAGGATGAAGCCTGCGGCGATCGCGCCCGAAAGCGGCGTACGGGCTCCGGCACTCTCGTTGACCAGCGACTGTGAAGAGCCGCCGCCGACCGCGAGGCCACGACCGAAGCCGGCCGCAAGGTTGGCGGCCGCGAGCGCGAGGAACTCCTGATTCGCATCGAGTCGACCGCCGTGCTTCGCGCTGAATGTCCTGCCGATCGCCGCGGTCTCCACCGCGGCCAGCAGGAAACAGGCGACCGCCAGCGCCAGCAGTCGATTGATGTCCGCCCCGCGGATGCTCGGCAGACCGGGCACGGGCAGGCCGCGCGGCACGTTCCCGAGCAGGCTGACGGCGTGACGGTCGAGCGCGAACACGGAGGCCGCGACGATCCCGCCCGCGACGACGAACAGCGCCACCGGCCTGGTCTTGAAGAAGATCCTGCCGAGCACCAGCACGACGAGCGCGCCCAGGCCGACCGCGAGCGCGATCGGGCGGGTCTCGTTCAGGTGCGCGAGGAAGTAGCGCGTGTTCTGCCAGAAGTCGCCATGCACGCCGTGGAAGCCGAACAGCTTGGGGAGCTGTGTGCTGGCCAGGAACAAGGCCAGGCCGCACTTGAAGCCGACCATCACGCTCTCGGAGATGAAGTTCACGATCGCGCCGGCACGGACCAGCCACGCGACGAACGCGATGGCGGCGACCAGCAGCGCGGTCGCCGCCGCGAGCGTGCCGAACCGTGACGGATCGCCCCCGAGATCTCGCCAAGCGACGACCCGATCAGGAGCGAGATCGCGGACGTGACCGTGATCGACGTGTACCGCGAGCTGGAGAACAACCAGAAGAGCGCGCCGCCGAAGACACACGCGTAGAGACCGGCCTGGGGCGGAAGATTGGCGAGGGTCGCGTCGCCGAGCGCGGAAGGGAGCAGGTAAGCCGCGAGGGTGAGCCCGGCGAGCAAGTCGGCGAGCAACCAACGTGCTTCATAGGAACGCAGCCAGGCGGCCGCGGGGATCCAGCGCGCCGCACCAGGAGGCGCGAGCTTCTCGAATGCTTCGCCGTTCACGGCCGACAATGTAGGGTCCTCGGCCGAGAGACGCTACCAGCCGCGTCTGGCGCGCGTCCCTCGAGGGGTGCGATGCTGATCGCATGAAGTACTTCCGGAGCCGAGACGCTGGCGTTCTTCCGAGGACTGGCCAGGCACAACGCCAAGCCATGGTTCGAGGCGCACCGCGAGGATTACGAGCGGGACGTCAAGCAGCCGATGGCGGATCTCGTCCAGGAAATGGACCTGCGGTTCGGGCGCACGGCGCCGGAGTTCGTGGGTGACCCGAAGCGCTCGTTGTTCCCCTGCACCGCGATATTCGCTTCTCGCGCGACAAGTCACCGTACAAGACGCACGCCGCCTGCTGGTTCTTCCACGGCGGCGGCTCGTCCAAGGTGGGTCGGGAAGCGCACGGCGGCGGGGCGGGCTTCTACTTCCATCTTCAGCCCGGGGCGTCGTTCGTGGGCGGCGTGCTGGATGCCACCGCGGCCGGCGCTGCTGAAGTTTCGCGCGGCGATCGCCGGCGATCTACGCGGCTTCGAGCGCATCGTCCTGGCGCCGGCGCTGCGCCGACGCTGCGGCGAGTTGAGCGACGAGGAGTCGCTGAAGCGCGTGCCGCGCGGGTATGCGCAGGATCATCTCGCTGCGCGCTGGCTGCGACACCAGTCGTTCACCGTCGGCCGAAAGCTCACCGACGCGCAGGTGACGAGCCCGCGACTGACGGCGCTCCTCGAGAACGACTATGCGACCATGCTACCTCTGGTCCGCTGGCTGAACGGCACGCTCGGCCTCGCGCCGCTGCGTCGGCGCTGAAGCAGTCGCGGCGGTCACGGGGAAACGACACGAGAATGTCCAGGCCCTTTCGCTCTTGCAGGCTCGTGGGGCCTCAAGCGACACTCGTACGGCACCGCTGATGGTCCCCAGGTCCAGGAGGTGGTCGATGCGAAAGTGGATCCTCGCCCTCGCGCTGTTGTCCTCCAACGTCCCGTCGGCTCTCGCCGGTGGAATCCACGCCCGAATCGAAGGCCCTGACCGGGATGGCGTCACCTACACGGCGCGGACGCTCTCCTGTGACGCGAGCGACAAGCTGGAGCCGTGGGCGTACGCCGAAGGCGTGATCGACGGCAAGCGCCGATCCGTCCTCATCCACATCGAGCCCACGAGCGAGCATGGGGTGTATCGGTTCACGCGCACCTGGCCCGAGGAAGGTCGCTGGATGATTCGCCTGTTGCTCGGCCATCCACCGGCTCCCGCCACGGTCGCGACGCTGCGTGCGGACGGCACGGTCGCGCGGAACCAGCTCTACTACCACAGCGACGGAAGCCAGGAGTGCCATCGCGCGCTGAAGCCCAGGCACCACGGGGCAGCCGACAAAGAGGACTGCTGAGCACTCGTTCCGTGGAGGCGATTGCACTCGCCTGAGTCGGCATGTCTCCAGGCGCTCCTTCGCCTCGGCGCCATCCTGTGCGCGGTGCTGGCATGCGTCACGGTGCCCGCGCCATCGTGGAGCTCCGGAGCCGGTGAGCCGTCGCTCAATCCCTGGCGCGATATGATTTCGCCGGACCGCCCGGGTGCTGCGACGCCTCCTTCGGTCCTGAATCGCGGCGTATTCCAAATCGAGACCTCGTTCGAATCGCAGACCGCTCGACCTTCCAATGCGCCCGTCGTCACGACGGAGGATTTCCCGACGCTGCTGCGTTTCGGTGTAGGCCGCAGGCTCGAGATCCGCCTCGAGAGCAACACGTTGAGTCTCGAGCAGGCAGTCACGGGCTTCTCGGACATGAGCGTCGAGGCCAAGTGGCTCGCGCTCGACCATCCCGCGGGCAAGGTCCCGTCCGTGGCGCTTCTTCCAGCCGTGTCCGTGCCCAGCGGCACGTCCGACTTCACCGTGGGCAAGGTGCAGGCGGGGCTCTCCGGACTGCTTGGCTGGACGCTTCCTTCAGGAACTTCTCTCGCGCTCGACGCCAACTGGTCGCGCGTGGTGGAGAGCTCCGACAGCCCGTACATCTGGCAGCTGGGCTCGCAGACAGCTTTCCAGATCCCGCTGCGGCGCGATTGGGCAGTCAGCGGCGATCTGTTCGTCAGCGCGCCTCTGGTGAGCAGCTCGACGGAACCCTGGGGTGTGGACGCGGGAGTCGAGTACTACCCCCGTCCGACACGCAGCTCGACTTCGTCGTCATCCACACGTTCACGGAGCCAGGCAGCGCGACGGCCGCACAACTCGGCTTCAGCCAGCGCATCGGCCTGGGTGGTGCGCATCGCTGATGGCCGGCAAGAGCGCAGGGCTCCTGCTGTATCGCGAGCGGGAAGACAGGCTGGAGGTCTTGCTCGTACATCCCGGGGTCCGTTCTGGGCGAAGCAGGACGACCACGCCTGGTCGATCCCGAAGGGTGAGCTTAAGGAGGGCGAGGACCCCTTCCGTGCCGCACTGCGGGAGTTCGAAGAGGAGATCGGCTCACCGGCGCCCACCGGCGAGTCGATCCCACTCGACCCCGTGAAACCGCGGGGCGGGAAGCTGGTTCTGGCCTGGGCTATGCGCGCCGAATTCGATCCGTCCACGCTCCGAAGCAATACCTTCGCGATCGAATGGCCGCCACGATCGGGTCGGACGGAGAACTTTCCCGAGGTCGATCGCGCGGCGTGGTTCCCGATCGACGTGGCGGCGAGGAAGATCCACAAGGGCCAAGCGTCACTGCTCGAGCAGTTGAAGCGCGCCATAGCCCCTTCGTGAGGACCTGCCCCGTCGCGCGAGTCACCTATCGCGGATGCGAGGATCCTAGGTGCCGATGTTCTTCGGCCACACCGGCTGGCCGCTGGTGTTGCGCAGCGTTACAGACTGTTTGCCGCGCTGGATCTCCCGGGCCACCAGCACCGGCTTGTCCTCCCAGACCACCTTGGAGCACGTCACCACGATCTGGTCGCCCGATTGGATCTGGAAACCCTGCTTCGCCAAGTAGGCGGTCGGGCCTACGTGCACCTCCATCTCACCCACGGAGGTATTGACCATCATGTGAGGTGTCTTCGTAGCCCATGACGCTCTTGTGGGTTTTCACCCCGGTCACGGTCGCCTTCACCACGTACTCGGCGTGGGTGTCGTAGCGAGGAGTGTCCGAGACGACGGAGGCCTTCTCGCCGGCGAATGCACCTGCCGTCACGCCAAGCGCCAGCGCGACGCTCGCACCGATCAGGGTTCTGCTCTTGCCGATCATCTTGCCTCTCCTTCCCGCCGTTCGCCCCGTCTGGCCGCACGGGTCCGGAAAGGAGTTCGCATCAACCATGCCCAGTTCGCCGCTCTCGCAAGTTGGAAGCCCGTGGCCTTCTGGCGCTCGGGGACCGCGGGCGGGATGGTCGTCAATGACCGGATGGCAGTCGCGCCACTCGTTTCCGTCATGCAGGACCGCCTTGGAAGTCGGGGGCGAGAAGTAGTGTGAGCTTGTCGCTCAGGCCCGGAGCGCGCGCCGGCGGCCCACCACGGCTGCGGCGAGCAGCAAGAGCGTTGTGGCCCCGAAGCCGATTGCCGCTCCACCGCGAACCGAAGCATCCGAGGTCCCGATGAAGTCGAGGAAGGGAATCCGGTTCAAGGGTCCCGCATACCAGAGGAACAGGTAGAGCACCTCGAAGAGCTTGCCGCTGCCGGTCCAAACGCCGGCCGCCAGGGCGAGTGACGGAATGAAGAGAACTGCCACGCCCCACTCGAGCGCGGCCGGCCAATTCTCGACAACGAGGAGTCGGACGCCGACTCCGAGCCCGAGGATCAGAGCGATGAGCACTCCGGCCAGCCACAGGACGGAAGCTGGCGCTCGAGGGGCCGCGGCGATGAGAACAGCAGCGCCGTGGTGCCGTGGCGGGCCTCGCGCGCTCCCATCGCGGACCAGAGCAGGAGCGGCCAGATCCACGCGAGCGGCAGGATCCAGGCACGCGCGATCGCGAGCGGGACGAACCAGCAGGCGACCGCGAGCGCCGTGGCGACGACGAGCCACGCACGCGGAGCGTCACCAAGCGCGAGCCGCAGTTCGGCGCGCAGCAGCATGCCGAGACGAAAGTGGCGGACGGGCTCGACCAGCGCGCTGGCCGCCGCGGCTACGCCCGTTCCAGACGGTGTCTCCCCGGTGATCGCGCGGCGCTCACCACTTCGCCGACGGGGCCGCGACCGCGTGAACGACGCGTGAGGCGCGTCGAAGCGATCGAAGGGAATTGCCGCGGCGAGCGCGAGGCCGATCCCGAACAGCGACCAGGCCAGGCGGGGCCACAGCAACTCGCCGGTCCAGATCATTCCGTCCCAGCGGAACGTCTGGAGGTCATAGGCCCCCTGGGTCTTGATGCTGAAGCCCAGGTTGAACGAAGTCGATGGGACTGGAACGTGAAACGTGCTCGAGACCGCCGCCAGCATGCTCGGCAGGATCGTGCTGACGCCGACGATGCTCCCGATCCCGCCTCCCTGCATCTGTGTGGCCATTTCGAATCCGATGAAGACGGCGCCCCATGCGAAGAAGTAGACGACGTTCCCGAGCCCGCCGCGCAGCCACCTCACGGTCTCGAAGAGCACCGCCATCCCGGCGGTCACCGCCATGGCGGGCATCGTGACCACGACGAAAGGAACGAAGACGGCGAGAACGTCGATCCGCCGATCCTCGCCGCGCATGAGCTGCATGCCGATCGCGCCGATCGCGAGCACGCCGACCATCGTGCCCAGGACCGCCACATTGCTCGCCCACTTGCCGAGCGTGTACATCGGCTTCGAGAGCGACGTGGCGGCCAAGATCTGCCCCACGCCCGAGCGCCGGTCATGCTCCACGGCGTTCTTCACCAGGTAGAACCCGGCAATCGAGAGGAATGCCGACGTCATGAGCGCGACCAGGCATCCCACCCACGCCGAGTTGTAGACGCCGCGACGCCCCGCGATGTCGAGCGTTGAGTAGTGCGAATGGTTGGGGGCAGGGCCACGTAGGCGAAGATCACCGTGAACCCGAGCGTCACCAGGAACGCGTGGCGCCGCACACGTTCCAGATAGTCGGCGCGCATGACGTGGTGGAGGACGTGGAGGTCCTCACCGCCGATCTCCGGCGGCGGTGGGCGCCATTGCATGGAGATAGGCGTCTTCGAGGGTAGGAGCGAGGGCGCGCGCGTCTGGGATGGCGGCTCGTCGGAGACGATCCGCACATGGACGCCATCGGTGCGGCGCATCGTTCCGCTCACGCGATGGCGCTCGCGCACCTCCGTGAGACGCTCGCTCGGCACCACCCACTCCCACACCTTGCCTTCCACGTCGCGCAGCATGGTCTCCGGTGCCGCGTCGCCGATCAGTCGCCCGCGCGCGATCAGCGCGATGCGCGTCGCCACGGCCTCGACGTCGGAGACGATGTGCGTCGAGAGGATGACGATGCGCTCGCCCGACAGCTCGGCGAGCAGGTTGCGGAAGCGCACGCGCTCCTCGGGATCGAGGCCGCCGGTCGGCTCGTCCACGATCAAGAGCCGCGGGTCGTTCAGCAGCGCCTCGGGCGATGCCGACACGCTGTCGCATGCCTCCCGAGAATCCGCCCAGCGGTCGCCGCCGCACCTCGGTCAGGTTGACGAGCTCGAGGAGCTGATCGATGCGCCGGCGCGCTCCGCGTGGCTCGGATCGCGCGCGGCCGCGAGGTACTCCAGTGAACTCCACCGGATTGAGATTGGGATAGATCCCGAAATCCTGGGGCAGGTAGCCGAGCACTTCGCGCAGCGGATCGGGACGCGCCACGATGTCCAGGTCGTCCCACAGGACGCGGCCGTCGGTCGGACGCGTGACCGTGGCCAGGATGCGCATGAGGGCGGACTTGCCCGCCCTGTTCGGGCCGAGGAGCCCGAGCACGCCGGGGGCGAGCGTGAGGCTGAACTCACGGAGACCTCGAGTCTCCGCGCCCGTAGCGCTTGCTCACTCCGCTCGATGACCAGCCGCATCGCGGCATGGAAGCGCAGTGGGCGCGAACTGGCAAGACCCCGAGGGATCGAGCGGGTTAGATTGGCTGCCGACTCAGGCCCGAATGCGCATCTGGGGAGAGGTTCCGATGATCTAACACCAGGTCAGCCGACCCTGGTGAGGTCTCCAGTTGGCGCCAGGTCCATAGCGAGGAGTGGAGGAACGCACGCAGTGACAAGTCTCTTGTCGGCAGTGGAACGGGCGCTCGCGGACCGGGCGCTGGAAGGGAGGGCCGGCTCGCCTCCTCACCCGACCGCTGGCCATCGGCGAAGCATGGTCGGTCGATGACATCGTGTGCACCGCGGGTCATGGGGATCGCTCATACGAGGAGACCCGCTCCCACGTCGCGGTCGCGTTGGTTGTCGCTGGCACCTTTCAATATCGCTCGCCGGTCGGACAAGCCATGATGACCCAGGGTCGATGTTGCTCGGCAATCCCGATGAGCCTTTCGTGTGCGGTCACGAACACGGCGCAGGCGATCGTTGCCTTTCCTTCAGCTACTCGCGCCAGTTCGTCGAGGAAATTGCGTCGGGTGTCCGAGGGCGGCGCGCTCGGCACACATTCCGCGTCCCTCACCTGGCCCCGACGTCGGCCTCGGCGCCGCTGGTCGCGCGGGCTTCTGCCGGGCTTCTCGCCGGTACCGAGGTGGCGTGGGAGGAACTCGCGCTGGAGACACTAACGAGGGCCTTGGAGCTCGCCAACCTCCGCGAGGACCGCCCCGGCGCATCTCCTGGGGTCGAGGCGCGCGTCACGCGCGTCGCACGGCTGATCGAGCGCGGTCCCGGTGACGAACCCTTCACCTTGCAACGGCTCGCGCGGGAAGCCGGACTGAGCCCGTACCATTTCCTGCGCACATTCCACCGCGTCACTGGTGTGACCCCGCATCAATACCTGACCTGTAGCCGCCTGCGCCGCGCCGCAGCACGCCTCATCGAGGATGGCGAGCCCGTGATCGATGTTGCCCTCGACAGCGGCTACGCCGACGTTTCGAACTTCAACCATGCCTTTCGTCGCGAGTTCGGCATGAGCCCGCGACAGTTCCGGCGTCGGTACTCATGACGCCGCGGTCTCCCGCAAGCGCTTGATCAGCTGGATCTCGCCCCGCGTGGTACACCGCGTGGCAGGTGATGCCCAGCACGACGTCGAGCCGTTCGTCCTCGGACAGCGGTGATGCTCCCGATCTGCCGCCAGGTCTCCGATCGCGCCGGCAAGCCGCTCCTGCTCGATCTCGACGAGCCCGAGAATCTGGTGCCAGGGCATGGTGGCCGGACTGCCAGCCGCGAACCAGTCCTCGCCATCCAACGGGAACCGTTCCGGCGTCGAGCCGAGGAGCCGGGCCCGGACGGTGCGCGAGTAGAAGGCGCGGAGCAAAGCGATCTCGGCGATGTTGTGGCGTTCAGGCTGGGGCCGCCAGAACGCCACCTCGGCCTCGACGTCCGCCAGCGCAGCCTTGAGATCCGCACCGTGCCAGGCTCCCGGACTGTAACCTTCCCGCAGGATGCGGGGAGGAGTCGCGTGCTGGTGTCGTGCGGTGAGTCGGTCTTCGCGATCTTCGTGCTCATCTCGAGAGTCTCCTCGTTCGGATGTGGGTCGATATTCGCCCGGCGCAGTGGCCGACCTGGGGCGAACTGCCGGGCAACCCGGTTGTAACCCGTCCGCGATCCGCGATTCTTGGCGAAAATTGCTGTGGCTCTCTGGCGGGCGTTTTCTTTGTGGATGGCGCGCGAGCCGCCGTCAGCCAATAGGAGAGAATCCACGTCCGGCCGTCTCTGGCTACGCGCGGTCAGGCCTCGAGTCCGTCCCACGACCACCGAGGGATCCGCAATCCGTCCGGAACGTTCGCCGCGGCGTGGTACCCCGACATGATCGAGGTCGGACCGCCCCACGCCTCGCCCCAGTAGGCTGCGAGCCGTTCCGTGTGCTGCGGGTGGAAGCCGTGGCTGAATGCGTGCGCCACGATCTCGTCGGCCAGTACCCGTTGATGCCACGCCTCCGCAAGGCGCAGCACTCCTGCCATGCTCCCGAGCGTCTCGTACAGAGTCGACGTGCATGACATTGCGGGCGATTCTATCGGAGCCGACGTCGATTGGTGATGGACGGCGTGGCGTCGAGGACAGCCTTCCAGCGGGGATTATCGGGTATAATGCCGCCCCACGAGACGCCCCCGCGACTCGCGTTTCCACACCTCAGCACCGACCGTAACGGGAGGCCAATCCGTGTCTTCCCTCGTCTGCGTCGTGGCCCTCACGCTGCTCTATCCGCTCAATGCGGCGGCCAGGCCCTTGAGCGGGGGAGTCGGCGACGACGAAAGCCGTATTCCGGCAGCAGCTAGTCGAAGCGAGATCCTCCGGCTCGGCTTCCAACCACCGGGATATCCTCGAGCAACTGCCTGCGGTCTATCGCGGTGAAGCGGCAAATGCGGCGGGCTCGGGGCGATCTCTCCTCCCAATGTTCGCGCGAACGATCCCACGCGAGGGCAGAACCGAGACACCCAATCCCAGGTTTCCATCGCGGCCTGGGGAGACAACGTCGTCGCCATCTGGCTGGATGCGACCCTCGATGATCAGGGTCAACTGCCGGCTTCGATCACGGCATACGCTTATTCGTGCGATCGAGGCGCAACGTTCACCGACGGCGGGGTCATCCCGGCTCCGTTGTACGACGACTACGTCAATTTCGGAGAACTCACCGTCGACGGCCAGGGCAATTTCTACGCCGCTCTGAACATGCAGCACGGTGGGGCTTCGGGGAATCCGTACGGATACACCTATGACGTGCATGCCGTCTGGAAGGGACGATTCACGGGGTGCAGCTTCGCATGGTCGGGACCGTCCGAAGTCACCAACGAGGCAGCGGACTCGCTTCGCTTCCTCTATTACCCTCACATCGTCGCCGATCCCGAGGATGGTTCGTTGTATATCGCCTACTCCCGCCATGTCGCCCACTTCACGCAACAAATGGAGGTTGCCTCTTCCCTCGATGGAGGACTCACCTGGTCGCAGCCAACGATCATCGAGTCCTCCCCAGGCGAATTTCGATCCCGACGATCCTCGACTGGCGGTAGGTCCGAACCACGAGGTCTACATCGCCTGGTCCGGCGATCCGAAGTTCGCCCTGCTTTTCTGTGACAACAGCAGTCTTGCCCCAACGGACGTGATCCGGTTCACGCGGAGTTTGGATCATGGCGCGACCTGGCGGTCGGCATCGACGATCGCCCCCGAGTACCCCGACCACTGGATGACGACGCCCGGGGATTATCGGGGAAGAGACAACGAGGTGCTCTCGATCGCAGTCGACCGCAGCCAGGGACCCCAGCGAGGCACGGTTTACGTTGGATGGGCCGAGTCGGGGCCAATGGGAAGCCCTCCCACAATCTCGGACACGGTTTCGGAGATCGAGCCCAATGCTCTCCCGCTCGCAGCCACTCCGTTCACCCTGGATAGAGCCGGGAGGGGAACATCGGCGGACATCGATGACGTCGACTACTGGAAACTCGATCTTCAGGCCGGTGACGACGTCCTGATCTTCCTCGAGGCAGACGATTGGACGTGCACGGGGCTCGCTACCAGCAACCATACTTTCTACATGCGGATGTATCCGGAACCGGAGCACCTCGATCAACAGCCGGACACCCTGCTCGCCGGTTCTTCTCTGCACTTCGCTCCCGAACGAATCGTCTTTTCGTGCAAGCGCTCGGGAACGTATTACCTCAAGGTGAAGCTGGTCGAGCAGGATCAGGACACGAACGTCGGTTATACGATCAGCGCGCGGCGTGTGCGATTCCTCGACCCGACTCCCGCCACAGCGGCGCGGGATGAGCGAGACATCGTCCTCGTGCGGTCCACGGATCAGGAACGAGCTGGTCGGCCAAGACGCTGGTGAACTGGGACGCGCCCCAAGGCTATTCGGAGAGCCTTCCCTTTCTCACCGTGGACGACTCCGGCGCTCTGGCGGCATTCTGGTACGACCGACGTCAAAGCTGAAGCTCCCAATTCCCGGTGAGCCACGGCCTCCTGACCGACGTCTACATGGCCCAGTCTCTCGACGGCCTATCCTTCAGTCCCGCGCGGAAGGGTGACGGAGGAATCGAGTGTGTTTCTCGGCTTCCCGACTTTCGACTGGAACATCGGTGATTTCCAGTCTGCGTTCGCTGGTCGGCCGAGACATCTATGCCGGGTGGACCGATGGTCGAGGGTCCAACACTTCGACCTCCGGCATCGACGTCTACATCGATCATGTGGTCCGCCCACGGGCACAGACGGATGGAACATCGGTTCAGTTCCCGCACGCGACGGAAGGCGACTCGGTTGAAACTACGATCGACTTGGCGAGATTATGGCAGCACTCCGCTCCAGGTCACGAGCATCTCCGTCCCGTTCAGCGCCATGACCGTGACGCCGAGCCCGCCGTTCCAGGTCCCGGTCGACGGCACGGTGCCGCTGCGATTCGACGTGCGACCGATCACGACGGGAGACTCGACGGGAGCGGTGCGAATCGCAAGCTCCGACCCCTTCGATTCTCTTCGAACGTTGCCGGTCGTCGCTCGCGCCAGGCCGCTCGGGTTCCAGATCCTGTCCGAGGAGTTCTTCCGGGATCCCATCGTTCTCCAGGGTCAGGACATCCCCGTGGTCGTCGTGATGGATGACTCGGTGCAAGTCGATTCGCTCTGGGTCTATTACCGCGCCGGCGGCGCGCAGACGTTCGCGCAGCTCGCACTGAATCCGATTTCATCAGGCGAGTCTCCGCGATATCGCGCCTTTATCCCGAACGACGCCGTGGGGCCGAGCGGCCTCGAGTTCTACGTTGCTGCTCGCAACGGAATCGCCACATCCTATCGTCCGTTGCCTTCTCAACCCATCCGATTCCAGGTGCGTGTCGCGGATCTGCTGTTGCCCGCGCAGACTGCCAATGCTTACCGCATGATCTCGGTGCCCCTGGACTGCGGCGGCGCCCCGTTGATGGATCTGCTGCGCGACAACCTCGGACCCACCGACCCGACGTCGTGGCGCGTGTACGAAATCGGCTCGTCGACGCCGGAACTCACGCAGTACCGCGAGCTCACGGCGGACGATCAGGCGCCGCTGCAGCTGGGGAGTGCCTACTGGCTGATCACGCGCAACGCGCCTTCGCTCGATACCAGTCCTGTGGTCGGGCTCTCGACGCCCACGGCGATGGATTACGCGTTCACGCTCGATAGGACATGGAACATGATCGGCTCCCCGTTCGATTTCCCAGTCGCCTGGAGCGACGTGAGAGTCGATGGAACGCCCACCGGCGGTCAGAGCATCGTCGAGGCTCCGATGCTCTGGAATCCGAGCACCCAGAAGTACGATCCCTCCGACGTGCTGACGCCGTTCGAGGGATACTTCGTCAAGCGCAACGGAGACGCCGCCGTTACATTGACCATGGCTCCCACCGCAAGCGCCTCGGCGTTGGCCGCATCGACAAACGATGTCCGCGCCACATCGTCCGGTGCGTGGGGGCTGACGGTCCGGCTTTCCGGCGGCGATGACCAGCAGGATGTCGCGTCCGTCGGGGTGTCCACTCTCGGTCGTTCTGATCACGACCGACTCGACGGCTCGCATCCGCCGCCCACCCCCGGCGACGGCGTGTGGCTGGCCATTCCTCATCCGGACTGGAAGGATTACAGAGGCCCTTATCAGCGCGATATCCGCGAACCGTTGACCGAGGCCTCAGCCTCATCTCCGATCGGGCACAGCTGGCCCCTGAGCGTCGCCGTGCACTCCGCCGAACGCCAGTGGAAGGAGCTGACGCTCGGCGTCGAAGGGATCGAGAACATCCCGAGCGGCCTGCGAGCGGTGCTGGTGGACGATCGGCTCGGGCGCACCGTCGACCTGCGAGCGGACCATCGCTACCGGTTCGCGGAGGAGCCATCGGGGGCGGGCTCCGAGCCCCGTTTCCGCTTACTGGTCGGCAATGCGGCATTCATCGAGCAGGGCGGGACACCCCCTACCACCCTGACGAGCGGCCTTTCCGACCTGGCTCCGAACCCGTTCCAGACGAACATGCTGATTCGATACGTGGTCGCGTCTCCCGGCACTGTGGACCTTGCGGTTTTCGACGTCCAGGGTCGCCGCCTGATGACGCTCGCCAAGGGCTCTCAGGAACCGGGATCGTATGAGGTCGTCTGGGCAGGAGCTTCCGAGCGAGGCGGAAGCCTGAATCCGGGGCTCTATTTCATCCGGCTCGACATCGCCGGCCGCACGCAGATCCGCAAGGTCCTCAAGATCGGATCCTCCCGAGGTCGGGGCTAAGGCCGTCGTCGGCCGGAGCGCGTTGGCTCCCTTCAGGCCTCGGTGCTGCTCTCCTCTTCAGCCGGACCTTCGGCCGGAACTTCGGCTGAATCCAAGACCTCCGGTGCTTCGCTCTCCTGGGAACGGCTCCGTCGCGCAAACCGCTCTTCGCGTTTGCGGGCGGCCCGGAGCCTGCCGCTGCTGCTCTTTCTGTCGCTTGAGGAAGGACGGCCTGTTCTTTCCCGCCATGCGTTCGCTCTCCTTACCTTGATTACATCTTCTTCCGGTTGCGTCGATCCGGCACGTTCACTCGGCGCCGCCGTCCATGCCGCGGCCGCCGTAGGTGAGAACGCCAGAACCTGTGCCGGTCCGTTCTCGGATCCGCGCCGCCGAGGCTCGCTTCGCCCTCCGGCTCGGCGCGACTTAGGTCCCGGTTCCCCGTGCGACCGCCCTTCCGCGTTGGCCCTCCTGGCTGTGAGGCTGGCGCGCGCCGCCCGTAATCGAAGCCTTCCAGCTTCACCCGCTCGACCCGGTGACCGAGAAAGCGCTCGATGGCCGCGACGTCGCCCTCTTCCTCGGGAGCCACCAGCGTCAGGGCGTCGCCGGCCACGTTCATCCGTCCCAGTGCGGCCGATCCGGTGAACGTAGTCCTCAGGCGTGTGCGGCACATCGAAGTTCACCACGTGGGTCACGTCGTCGACGTCGATGCCCCGCGAAGCGATGTCGGTGGCGATCAGGATGCCGACACGGCGGCGGCGAAAGTTGACGAGAGCGCGCTCCCGCTGCGGCTGTGAGCGATCGCCATGGATCACCGCGACGTCGTGCCCGCGCGCGTCGAGCTGGCGAGCGACGCGGTCGGCGCCCCGCTTGGTGCGGGTGAAGACGATGGCGCTGCGATCCGTGGCGCGAGCCAGGATCTCGTCCAACAGATCGAGCTTGAGGTGCCGCGGGACGGGGTAGAAGGCCTGGTCGATCGCTTCGGCCGCGCGCGCAGTCGGGGCCAGATCGATGCGCCGTGGGTTCCGGAGCGCCTCCTGCGCGATACGATTCAGCTCGGTGGGCATGGTTGCGGAGAACATCAACGTCTGGCGCTTCTCAGGCAGCAGGCTCAAGATCCGGCGGAGGTCGGGAGCGAAGCCCATGTCCACCATCCGATCGGCCTCGTCGAGCACGAGGATCTCGACCTCGTCCAGGCTCAGGCTCTGGCGGCCATGGAGATCGAGCAGGCGTCCCGGCGTCGCGATCAGGAGGTCGACGCCGTGCTGCCGCAGCATTCGTTCCTGCGGGGGATGGGTACCCCGCCGTAAACCGCTCCCGAGCGCAGCCGGGTGTGGCCGCCGTAGCGCTGACAAGCCTCTTCGACCTGGGCCGCCAGTTCGCGAGTGGGGACCAGCACGAGCGCGCGCAGCGCGTGGTGGCCGTGCAGCAAACGGGTGAGAATGGGCAGCAGAAAGGCGGCGGTCTTGCCGCTTCCGGTCTCGGCGGCCGCGATCACGTCATGACCCGGAAGGATCAAGGAATGGCGCCGCTCTGAATGGGTGTGGGTTCGGTATAGCCGGCCGAGCGAACCCCGCGCATGACGGGTTCGGGCAGGCCGAGAGCTGCGAACGACATGAGTTCTCCTGCATGAGTCGAATGTCCGCTCGCCCGGACGGGCAAACGGGGTGGATCGGGGACGACACGCCCCGATCTGGGCCTGCGCCTCATTCGGCGTACCGGCGGTTTGCCGGCGGCCCATAAACGAAATCCGCCGAGGTGTCCTTGGCGGAATCGATGGCTGGCAGCACGTCTAAACAACCCAAGACGTGTGTAGTATCGGCCGCCACGCCCGAAAACACAAATCCGACCTCGAGACGCCTGCGGGAGCGCCATTTCGCCCAAAGCATCCCTTTGTTATGCTCCCGCGCCTGCTTGGTCGGCGGTACCGGGTAGGCGAGTGCTTCTGGTCTCGAGGAGCTGCCACTTGACTCGTGTCTCTGTCGTCGTACCTGCGTTCAACGAGGAAGAGCTTCTGCCTCAGTGCCTCGAGTCGCTTCTTGCTCAAGACTATCAGGGCGAATTCGAGATCCTCGTCGTGGACAACGGCAGCACGGATGGAACGTCGCGAGTCGCGCGAGGCTATGACGTCAAGGTCGTGAGCGAGCCGACGCGGGGTTACTCCCAGGCGCTCATTGCCGGATTCTCCGCGGCGGCCGGCGACATCATCGCCTGCACCGACGCCGACTCGGTCGTGCCGCCTGATTGGATCTCGAGCCTGGTGCGTGAATATGACCGGCGGCCGGGCGTGGTCGCCATTGGGGGCGAGATCGATTTCACGTGCCCCAACTGGAAGTCTCGGCTCCTGATGCTCTGCTTCATCCGGCTGTTCAATCGAATCGACCGCGAGAGTCGCGGAGGGCCGCACCTCTGGGGTGCGAACATGTCGGTCCGAAGAGATGCGTTCCTCGCGGCAGGCGGCTGGAATCCAAGGTTCAGCTTGCAGGCCGACAGCGAGCTGTCGGAGCGGCTCCGCACGATCGGACGAGTCATGGTCCTCGAGTCCCTCAGGGTACGGACGTCGTCCCGACGCTGGAATCGCTCGTTCTTCGTCAATGCGTTCATCTACGCGACCAATTGGGCGTGGTTCCACGCCTTCGGAGTCCCGCTGTACCGGGACTTCCCGATCATTCGCGATCACGAGTTACCCGTTACGGTTCAACGGCGCAGGCGCGACCGCCGAGTGGCCTACCTCACCTGCGCGGCGATCGTTCTCTTGTGCGCCGCCGGCTACGCGGCGCTCGAACCGCAGTCCGACGCTTTCGGGCTGACCTATTGGAGCGGCTCCTCCCGGCAGAAGCTCGTCGCTCTGACGTTCGACGATGGGCCGAACGAGCCCTATACCTCGCGCGTGCTCGACATTCTGAAGCGCGAGCACGTCCGCGCGACGTTCTTCCTCATCGGGAGCAACGTTCGTCGCTCGCCCGGAAGCGTGGCGCGCATCGTTCAAGAAGGACACGTCGTCGGCAACCACTCCGATACCCATCCGGTCGGCTTCGCCCTCCAACGGCAGTCGCAAATGCGGCGAGAAGTCGACCGTGCGGAGGTGTCGATCCAGGCGGCGGGGGATCTATCCGAGTCTCTTCAGGCCGCCCCAGGGCTTGAGATCTCCCTGGCTCATGAACGTGCTCAGAGGTGATTCCCTCATCGCGGTGACGTGGGACGATGCGCCACGTGACTGGGACCCGGCCCCGGCCGCGGAACTGGTGAAGCGCACGCTCCACCAGGTGCACCCCGGGGCGATCATCCTCCTGCACGACGGCATGAACCTCACGCCCGGAGCGAATCAGAGTGAAACCGTGAAGGCGCTGCCCGGGATCATCGACGGCCTGCGAGCACAGGGCTACCACTTCGCCACGGTCCCCGAGCTGATCGGCGTGAGGCCGTCCCTGCCGCAATGGCCGAACTCTTCACCGGGTCGAGCATCGGGCGAATCCGATTCCACGCTCTCCGCGAAGCGGTGAACCGACGCTCATCGATGTCGACGATCGCTTCGGCAGCATCGGCGTGAGACTCCGCCGGCCTTGCACGAGGACGCGGACGACTCACGCGCCAAGGCGATCGCACTAGCGGGTCCACCGGACCGCGCCCCAGCGCAACGCCTGCTTCGCGGCATTACGAGGTTCGTGCTGGACTGGCTTCCGATGGTGGTCGTTCTATTCGCCTACGACGCGATCCACAACCAGCTCGGCGCATTCCTGCCTCCGGCGCACACCTGGACTCAGATCCGCGTCGATGAGGCGCTGTTCGGCACGCCGATCCCGGCCGTGGCGTTGCAGCGGGCCTCATTACTTCACCACGCACCCGCACTGGTGGGACTTCGCGGCGCTGGCCGTGTACACGACCCATTTCATCGCGGTCACGGTGATCGCGATGGTGCTGTGGACGCGATCGCGGGCCCAATACCTGCGATTCATGACGTGGTTCGTTGGCTTGACGACACTCGGATTCGTCACCTACGTCCTGTATCCCGCCGTACCGCCATGGCTGGCGAGCCAGCGCGGCGATCTCGCGCAAACGCACCGCATCGTGCGCGAGCTCTGGGACTATCTCGGCTGCCACGCGATCGCAGCCCAGTTCTCGGGAGCGAGCGTGTGTCGTCAACGACGTGTGCCGCGATCCCATCCCTGCACGCGGCGTATCCCTTGATGCTCACGATCTGCTTCTGGCGAACGAGCGGTCCTTCCACGAGGGCCATTCTCGCGATCTATCCGATCGCGATGGCTGTGGTTCTCGTCTACACGGCCGAGCATTACGTGTTCGACATCCTGCTCGGCTGGCTCTATGTCGTGGTGTACGGCCGTTGTCATGCAGCGAGTGTGGCCGGCCGTGCGTACCGCGCGCTAGTTGAACGTGATGACGGCGAAGATGACCGCGATCACCGCGAATGCCGCCGCGATCTTGCCGGCACGCTCGATCCGGCCGAGCGCCTTCACGTCGCCCTTGCGGACGGCCCTCTCCTGAACGTCGATGTAGCCCACCGTGAGCGTCAGCAGGATCACCGCCGCGAGCTTGGCGTAGAAGCGCCATGGCAGCGAGGCGAAGCCGCCGTACTTCGTATTGACCATGGTCAGGCCCGTGATCCACAGCAGGGCGATCCCGATCTTGCCGACCCGGCCCATGAGCGGCGGGAATCGGCCGAGCACCGCCTTCTCCGGTGGCGCGGCTTTCGCGATGAGTCCGCCCATCACCATGTTCGCGAGCGGGACGGACAACCCGAGGGCGAGTCCGAGGAAGTGGAGAATCAAGAGAACCTGATTGAGAACCATCATCCTATTCCTCCGCTCAGGCCCGAATCCGGGAAGGATCGATTCCTTGAGCAGGAGCCATCCCAGCATCGGGATTCCGGCGAGGGCCATCGGGATGAGCAGCACCGGGGAGCTGTACTTGGGGCGCGAGCAGGTAGAGTCGCTGACCGCAGGAAGAAGCCGGCGCCACCGATGATGAAGAGAACGCCGAAGATCTTCGGCAGATAGGTCGAGCGTGCGATCAGGTAGCCGCGGATCATCGAGGCGATGCCGTAGAGGGAGAGGAAGAGCCAGGCGATCGTTCCCGAGATTCGAATCGCCAGATACGCGAGAGCGTTCCGCTGGTCCGGAGTGAACGTGCTCATGCCCGGCGAGTCTCCGAGCACGAGCGACGAAACGAAGAAGCTCGGATTGAGAGACCGTGTAGGTCACCATCGAGGCGATGCCGAAGAACGCGCTCAACAGCGCAAGATGGCGGTCCACCGGCTTGAGCAGGATGTAGAAGAAGACGCAGAGGGCCACGTCGCAGAGCGCCTCCACGAGATAGGCGGCGAAGCTGAGCCGGAACAGCATCGGATGCGCCAGGATGTTCGCCGCGGTCGCCGCCGCGTCACCTCCAGCGACGATCTTCCCCGGCAAGACCATCTCACCGAGGGTGCCGAAGACGACGGACAGGAGCATGGCCACCCCGGCGATGCGGGCATAGCGCGAGAGGGTGAGGCCTTCGCGGTCTCTGGGGAGTGCGTTAGGGCCATGGGCCTCAGTATGATTCGAGTATGAAGGGAGCTGGGGCTCAGAATACGTCGCCGACGGCGTGCGTGGTTTCAGAACACCGCCGGAGGAAGATCCGTGCCGTCGTCGACTGGTTGCTCGATTCGGATCCGTCGATCCGCTGGCAGGTGATGCGCGACCTGACCGATGCGCCCGCGGACGAAGTCGCGGCCGAGCGCGCAAGAGTCGCCACTGAGGGTGCGGGCGCGCGGCTGCTCGCCCTCCAGGCGGCCGACGGCCGGTGGGGCGGCACGGCGTGGAACCGCGGGTGGAACTCGACGATGCACGTCGCTGTGGCTGCTGCGCCATCTGGGTCTCGATCCCGCGAGCGCGGAGGCACGGCGCGCGGTGGGCCTCGGTCCGCGACCGCGTGACGTGGCAGGGGTGCGGTCCGGAGGAGTGCCACGCCAATCCCTTCTTCGCCGGCGAGGTAGAGCCCTGCATCAACGGGCAGGTGGCGACGGCCGGCGCCTACTTCGGCCAGGACGTCCGCGGGCATCGTCGACCGGCTGCTCGGCGAGCAACTGTCCGACGGCGGCTGGAACTGCGAGGCGCCGCACCGCTCGACCGAGTCATCGTTCAACACGACGATCTGCGTGCTGGAGGCGCTCCTCGAGCACGAACGGGCGGGCGGAGCGACCGCGGAGGTGACCGCGGCCCGCCTGCGCGGTCAGGAGTATCTTCTCGACGCGCCGGCTCTTCCGGCGGCGATCGACCGGCGAGGTGATCGAGCGAGATCGCAAGCGGCGGCGCCCGCGTGGACGCGCTTCGCCTTCCCGGCGTGGTGGCACTACGACGTCCTGCGGGGGCTCGACGTATCTGCGCAGCGCCGGCGTCACGCCGGACGAACGGGTGGCCGAGGCCGATCGCGCTGGTCGCGTCGAAACGCGATGGCGACGGCAAATGGCGGCTCGAGACCCGCTATCCCGGCGTGATGCCGGTCGAGATCGACGAGGGCGAGGGCCAGCCGAGCCGGTGGAACACTTTGCGCGCCCTGCGCGTGCTGGGCTGGTACGAACGAGCGGAGTAGACTCTCCCACCCCCGCAAACTCACCGTTCGGAGCGATCAAGAAGGAGGCCGCCCATGATCGTGCCAACAGGTGTTGTCTTTCTCGAGTAGCTTTGGCGCTGGCTTTGGCACCGCTGGTGCTGAGCCCGGCGATGGCCGCGGAAGGAATCCGTCTTCGATGCCGACCCGGCGAGCGCGGGCTTTGTCTGCGCAGGCCGACGTCAAGATCACCTACCAGCTCGCTTCTCCCTCGGCGCACCTGTTCGCGTGGGATCCGTGATCCTGGATTCATTACGGCAATCGGAGCGAGCCTCGACCGGCCCTTCACGGCCATCGAGCCAACCGCCGGCTATTCTGCCTTCGCGCTCGATCCCGAGCGCTATCACCCCATCAAGCGATACTTCCGAGTACAGGCATGAAGACCGCGACGATGAGCGCGACCTACCCGTTCGCCGCCGTCGAGTTCCTGCCGGATCTTCGCGCGTCGACCGACCGACGAGTTCTCTCGCCCAGACGAATGTACGGGCGAGGTCGGCCACAATCGGTCGCGTGAGGAGGAGTCGATCTCGGTGAACCCAACATGCTTTCCGGCGAGATCACGTCCGCGTCCAGGCGTCGAGTACGACGCCACAGCGGAGCTCGAGGTCTGGCGCGATGTGCTGAAGAAGGCGCAGACAGACCGCGTGGCGGCGGCGACGTCCTGAAGCGCACGCATGCACCTGCGGGTGGCGGGAGTTCATTTGATGCCCACGGAGGCGCGTTGGGCGGAAGGCTGATCCTTGATGGGATGATCGATGATCGCGAAGCGGTGAGCGTTGCCCGTGGGGTCAGCCCCGTCTCTGAGCAGCGGACCCTGCCAGGACGTCGGCGGCCTCGTCCGCTCTCGACCAGGCGGAATCTCCGCTTCCGGTGGCAACAGGCTTTCGGTGCCGCCTTCGCGACCGTGTCGCGGCGCCGCCGCCTGGAGCCGCGCTGGCCATGGCTTCCTCACTTCCTGGCGGCCCCATGAGCGCTGCTTCACTTCTGCCTCTATCAAGAAACGAGGCTGACTCGCCTTCGCCACTGCTTGATGTCCTCCGATCCGGTTGCAGATTCGGGTGGCTACGCTTAACGGACCTTGGCGATCGATCTGCTGGCCGATCACCTCGCGAAGCGACAATCCGATTGACCTCGCGACGCCCGGCCGGGGAGAGGTAGTGACGCGCTGGTCCCACTGCCGCCGGCCTGGAGCTCGTGCATAGAATCGGTCGCCGCCTCGCTGTACTGCGCGCGCCGCGCTCTTCGCGCATGATCGACGAGATCGCATCGGCGACGCGGCTCTATGGTCAGTGGTTCGTGAGTGGAGCCCTGATCCTCGCCCTGCGTTTCGCCACGGCTGGAGTGATTCGAGCCCTTCCCGGTGAGTCAGATCGTGATGTATCGAGGCGGTGTCGAGTTCGAGCCTCATGCGCTGATCGAGGGCCATCAGAACGCTCCCACGGTCTGGCGCAAGCGCTGCGAGGAGCTCGGTATCGCCGATCTCGCCTTCGACGAGAGCGACGCCGTCGCCGGTCACGTAGGGTCCCGGTCTGAGCCCACCCCAGAGCCTGGCGGCCGAGTGGTGGAGGCGTCGAGCTTCTACCCGCCCGGTGCGGTGGTCCCAACTGGAATCTGAACGCCGCGCCTCTTGCTACGCCCGCTACTTGCTGCGGACGCCAAGCTGGACTACGACGCGGTGATGTCCGACCCGGCGGCCCTGCGTCGGTGGAGTCAAACCGATTGGCCTTCCGATCACTTCACGCTGGAAGAGAATTGGACCGATCTGGATCGTCACGAGCGAGAGCACGGGGACCGCGTGGCGTTCACGTTCACGGTGCTCGACCCCAAGGAGAATCGCTGCCTGGGCTGCGTCTACTTCAGTCCTTTGAAGCCCGAGGCCGAGGAGCTTCGGGCTGACGCGAGGTATCCGGTTTGGGCCGCCTTCTGGGTGCGCGAATCGGAGGTCGCTTCCGAGCTGGACCGGCACCTGTTGACCGCGATGCTCGAGTGGCTGGGATCCGGAGTGGGCGTTCGACCGCGTCGTTTTCATGATCAGCCACAAGGACTGGCGACAGCTCGACCTGCTGGACGAGGTCGGATTCGAGCGCGGCAAGTTCCTCACGCTCACCGATGGGCGCGAGTGCTGGACCTTCTCCCGATCGCTGCGCCAGCCGGCACCTGCCTCCTAGACTGGTGACCGAGCGCTACTCAACGTAAGGTCGCGACCCAGGGGCGAGAACGCGACGTCGGGTGGCGGTGGCAATCCGTGCATCGGGCAGCGGTCGCGCGACCAGGCGGTTGACCACGCAGTTCGTCAGGGCCGTTCTCCACAGGAGGCTGACGATGAGAAGTCTGAGGATGTGCGCAGTGCTATTGGCAACGCTTCTGCTCTCCGGCTGCTACGCGGCGAGAATCGACACCGGGCGCGCCCAGTCCACCAAGAAGATTTCCAAGCCTTGGGCGTCGTGCTGGATCTACGGCCTGGTGCCGCCTGCGACCGTCATGACCGCGACGGATTGCCCGGATGGCGTGGCCTTGGTCGAAACCCAGCACTCATTCCTGAACTACCTCGTCGGCGGGCTTACCTTTGGGATCTACACGCCGATCCAGATCACCGTCACCTGCGCCGAGGGAGCCAAGGCCGGCCTTGTGGACCCGGCCCAGGACCTCGTCGTCCCGCACGGCGCCACTGCGGACGAGGTTCGCGCAGGTTCAGCCGCGCGGCGGACCGCGCGGTCAAGTCCGGCGAGTCCGTCGTCGTGCACCTGGAAGGCTAGTCGCTGTTCCTTTCCTCCGGCGCGGTGGCGCTCGTCTCGACCTCCGCGCCGGAGGGCGTGGACCGCTCACACCCGGTGAGCCCCGCGTCCGAAATGAACGGCCAATCGGATGGCGATGCCGGTGATCGAGGCAGTGCGTCCCTGCACCACATAATTGCCCGCGCCATCACCCATGATGGGTGGGTCGTCCCAGAGCGTGGCGCTTCCGCTCGCGAAGAACTCAGCCTCGAGCTCGGCCCGGCCTCGCGGTATCGACCACATGGCTCCCCGAGCACGAGGGGCGCGTGAGTGGTTCCCGGGTCGGGGCCGGTGACGTTGAAATAGCTTCCCGAGCTCGTCGCATTCACGGTTGCCTGACCCACCATCAGGTAGTAGTCGATACGACCCTTCCTGACCGGTGTCGACCACTCTGGGCCGACCGCAAGCCACACGACGTTCTGATTCGCGTTGAAACGGCTCTCCTGAGTGCCGGTCCCGTTGTAGATGACCTCGCCGGTCCCGACCGAGTGGCCCTGAAGCAACAGCAGGCCTCCCGCGGCCCGCACGCCTAGCCCTCCACCCTCGCGAACCAGATGCAGCGTGGCGTCCCCGCCATAGCCGAACTTGCTGACTGGTCGCGAGCTCACCGAGTCCCAGAAACCCGCTCGCGCCGAGTGCGAATCCCGGGCTCAGGCCACCGGCGTTGGCAGACGAACCTGCCAAGCTCGCTGCAAGGCAGAGCGCAAGCGAAAGCCGCGCTGGACGGCGCGTGCGGCGCGAGTCCACTCCTCGGGGCAGCGGGATGTGGTCTCGTGACCGTCCGGTGCCGGCGACTGCTGCGGCGAGGAACGAAGGGATCCACAGCGCTGCGACCTAGACGCGCACATGAGCCTACTTCGCCGCGGACTTGACGACCGACGCCGCGACCGACTTGGTCACGGTGAAAACGATGAGGTCGCCGACCTTGACCTTCTTGAGGTTCTCCTTGTGCTTGGCCTTCACGGTGTAGGTGTTGCCGTCTTGCCCCTTGAGCGTCGCCGTGCCGGCGGTCGTGTCGATCGCGGCGATGGTGGCCGTCGAGCGGGTCCGTTTCGTGAGGGTGCCACTCGGGTTCTCTTCCGGCTTGGCGGATGTAGCCGAGACCTCGGTGGTGTCCCTCGTCTCGGAGCCGGTGGCGACTTCGATGGTGACCTGCTCGGTGATGGTGGCCTTCACCACGTCCTTGACCTGGATCTTGGCGGAAATTCTTCACCTCCGGTCCGGCCACCACCGTGACCGTGTCGCCGGCCTCGGTGCGCATCTTCACCACGCGCGTCGTCTTGTCGATCGAGATCACGGTGCCGGTCATGGTCTGGCGATTGGTCGCTTCGACGCGCGGCTTGTCTCCGGGCGTGCCGGCGGTGTTCTGGTCCGCAGCCGCGACTGGCAGCGCAAACAGCAGGAGCGATAAGGCAAACCAAACGGACTTGCTCATGGGTGTCTCCAAGTCTGAGGGCGGTCACGCGGCTCGGGATCGAATCGGCCGGACGATATCACCGGAGGGCGAGAGGTCGAGCGTCACGAATAGCCATTGACCAGGGCGCGGCTGCCGGATATGTTCTCATTTCGCGGCCGCGCCATTCATGCTGTACAGCTCGCACCAACCGTCTCTCACCCTGGAGTGCCCGACCATGACCGTCGTATCCAGAGTAGCCGCAACGTTCGCGCTGGTACTCGCTCTCGGCTTCGCTTCTGCGCCGCGGGCGCAGGCGGCCGAAGCCGACAGCGTGAAGAAGGCCGACGAAAGCGCGAAGAAGGCCGACGAAAGCGCGGAAGAAGGCCGACGACAGCGTGAAGAAGGCCAATGAGACCGTCGCCGCGATGAAGAAGGCCGACCCCGGTCTCGACAAGTTCTTCTCAGGAGCGGTCGGGTACGCGATGTTCCCCAAGGTCGGCAAGGGCGCGGTCGGCGTGGGAGGGGCCCATGGATCGGGCGTGCTGTTCGAAGGCGGCAAGGCGACCGGGAAAACGACGATGTCTCAGGTGACGGTGGGCTTCCAGCTAGGCGGGCAGACGTATTCCGAGGTCGTGTTCTTCGAGAGCGACACCACGCTCGCCAACTTCAAGCACGGCGATTTCTCGTTTGCAGCGCAGGTCAGCGCGGTCGCGATCAGGGCCGGGGCCTCGGCCAACGTGAAATTCCAGGATGGCGTTGCGGTCTTCACCATGGTCAAGGGCGGACTCATGTACGAGGCGAGCGTCGGAGGACAGAAGTTCGGCTATCAGCCGTTCAGCACCAAGCCCGCCGAGCCCAAGAAGTAGCTGTCGGACCCCGCTCCGGCACCGGTCACACGACGTCGAGTTCCGCCTTCCGCCAGGCTCCCGGTGATCGTCCGGCCACGCGCTTGAAGGCCCGTGAGAAGGCGGCCTCGCTCTCGTAGCCGACGTTCGAGGCCACCTCCATGAGCTTCGCGTTCGTTTCGCGGAGCATTCCCGAGGCGACCTGCATTCTCCATTGCGTCAGGTACGTCATCGGCGCGTGGCCGATGAAATGAACGAAGCGATCGTGCAGCGAAGAGCGTGAGAGCCCGGCTCGCTCACTCAGGTGTTCGAGGGTCCACGGCTCGCCCGGCTTCTCGTGAATGAGCGCGAGCGCGCGCCCTACCGCCGGGTCGCGCATCCCGGCCAGCCAGCCGGTCTGCTCTTCGGGCAGCGAGTCGATGTAGCGGCGCAGAACTTCGACAAACAGCATCTCGCTCATCCGCTCCAGCACCGCTTCGCCGCCCGGACGCCGCGTCGTGCTCGATTCGCTCACGACTGCCCGCATCAGGGTCGTGACCCACGAGTCGGCGCCCAGCGCGCTGCCGGGGATCCGGAGAATGCGTGGCAACGCCGCGAGCAGCGGATTGAAGGGCTGTGCGTCGAGCCCCAGGAAGCCGCACACCAGGGTCGCGTGGTCGTGGGCGTTTCCATCGTGACCGGGCAGGATCTCCGCTTCCTTGATGCGGAGTTGATGAGGACAGCTGCGGCGGGCGCTCGGCGTTAGAACACGTCCGCGCAAACGCGCGGTACGCGCATTCCCTGAGCGCTCGACATCACGTGATGATCGCCCTGCGGGAAAGAGCACGACGTCGCCCGCGTCGAGGCGGATCCGACAGGGTGTCTCGGCTCATCGTCTCCTCGGGCTGGGTCCGGCAGGGGTCGGGTCGGCTCGACGCGAAGAGGTCCGCCGGACGATCGGCAAACGTCCGCGGACGATCGGCAATCCTTCGCAGCCTCCCGGACGTTGAATCAAGAGTTTCCGACATGCGGCCACTCGGTAATCCGGTGCGCCGGGACAACCGCCGCATCTTACTGCTACGAGCGCCGGACCCCATCCCCCGGCGGCCAACACACGATCACGATCAATCGATGCCCACTGGGTTTCCCGCCGCCGCACCCGGATGGCTCCGGCTCGGCGCAGAAGGAGCTGGACAATGCTCAAGGCACTAGTAGCGGGGGCGCGCTCCTGGCCTCCTCGCCACCGCCGCACCGGCCGCCGCGCAGTGGACGCGCGTCCTGGATCTCCCTGCCACGAACGTGTCCACGCCTGTCGGCGAAGGGCGACACGATCGTCGCGGGTGCGTCCGTGTTCGTGTATGTCAGCATCGACGGCGGCGCCACCTGGCGCGCTCCGTCGCAGCCGGCGCCGGCCGTGTCCCCGATCGTCGCCGTTCGCGTTCAGAACGGAAAGCTCTACGCCGGCACCTCGGGTACCGGCGTGTTCGTCAGCGATGACCTGGGGCAGACGTGGCTCGGCATTCAACCAGGGGCTGGTGGGCGGAATCCTCGACTCGCAGCTCGACATCTCGGCCCTGGAAGTCCGCGGCGACAGTCTGTACGCGGGGACGTTCGGCGCCGGAGTCTATGTCCGCGGGCTCAGCGGTGTGAGCACGTGGAGCCACTTCGGTGAGGAGTTCGAGCCCAATCAGATGTCCAACGTGAATGATGTCGTCGCCCTGGGGGAACGCGCCTGATCGCCGGCGGCTGGCGCCAACGGGCAGTTGCTGTTCCGCGATCCGGGCGACCCCGACTGGACGCTCTCTTCGCTCGACAACGTCGGACTCCGCCCGGATTCTCGGCCCGGTCGGCTCATCTGGAACGGCTTTGGCTGGGTGGTGGGGACGAATCGCTTCCTGTTCATCAGCGTTCCCGGACAGGAGCCGTGGACACTGGTCGACGTGGGGCTGGGTACGCTGAACCATTCGACCTTCGCCGCGCGCGGCCGGACGCTGTTCGCTGCGTTCGACATCGTGAGCAACGGAGCAACGTCGCCGTGATCGAGACGAGCCAGAACGACGGAGCGTCGTGGGACGTGCTGGAGAGCCTTCCGGCGCGTTCGTCTACCGGCTGGCCATGAGCCGGAACACCCTCTTCGCCGGCCGCACGGACGGACTATGGCGTCGATCGACCGACACGGCGTCCGTGCCCGGCGAATCGCACACCGATCTCGTTCGCCGCACCCAGTCCGAATCCTGCCGTGCAGGACGTCCTGCTGCGGTACACGTTGTCGCGTGACGCGAACGTCCGGCTGGCCGTCTATGACGCGACCGGGCGCAGGGTGCGCGAGCTGGCTAAGGAGTGGAGGCGGCTGGAGGTCACGTCGATCGGCTGGGACCGGCGCGACGAAGGCGGACACGACGTCGGCTCCGGAGTCTTCTTCGCTCGTTTGGAAGCCGAGGAGCAGGTGCTCACGCGGAAGGTGGCCCTGATCGGGGCTCATTGACACGCCGCTAGGGGACTTGGCGGCGTTCTACGATTCTGTCGACTCGGGTGCGGATGCGCACGCACCCTGTCGATCTGGCCGCAGGTGCCCCAGGCCGCCAGGGCGAGAGCAAGCCACGTCAATCGTCGCTCGCACAGCGCCCATTTCCATCCCAGTTCCACGAGCGCCCCTGGCACGCCCCTTGTTTGATGGAGGCGATGGGACTCACGGATGACTCGGACGATGCCGAGCGATCTGGGAGGGAAGAGCAGGACTCGTGACCCGAGACAGGAGGGACACATGAGCAGCTCGATCCATGACGACGGACGTGCTGATCGGCTGGAGCCGGGCCAAGCGGACTCGCGCTCGCCGGCGAGCTCCGGCGTCTCGGCGTGAACCCGATGATCGTCGACCGCCAGGTTGCCGGCGCCGAATACGTCGCGCGCCGCAGTCGTCCATGCTCGGACGCTCGAGGTGCTGGAGCCGCTCGGCGCGACCGCAGGATCGATCGCGAACGGCGTGGTGGTCCCGCTCTTTCGCATCCGCGATCAGGACCGCACCCTGATCACCATCGATTTCTCTCGCCATTCCCAGCGACTATCGCTTCACGCTCATGTGTCCCCAGGATCGTACCGAGCGGATCTTGCTCGACGGTCTCGAGCGGCGTGGGGGCAGCGTCGTTCGTCCGACCGAGCTGGTGCGATTCGAAGAGGCGGAAGACTCCGGTCCAGGTTCATCTCGAAGGCGATCAGGGAGCGCAGACCGTTCGAACCCGGTGGTTGGTCGGTTGTGATGGCATGCACAGCCGGGTTCGCGATCAGTCGGGGATCGCGTTTCGCGGCGCCGCCTATGAGGTCGCTTCGTCCTCGCCGACGTCCACATGGATTGGCCGCTCAGCCGCGAGGAAGTCAGTCTGTTCTTTTCGCCCGAAGGCCTGCGCGGTGGTGGCGGCCCTTCCCGAGCAACGTTTCAGGATCGTGGCCACCTTCGATGACGCGCCGGAAACACCCTCTGCGACCTTCCTGCAGGATCTGCTGGACCAGCGGGGCCCGACGCAGAACCGCGGTCGCATCCACGATCGTGGTATGGGCCTCCCGATTCCGCATTCATCATCGCGTCGCGGAGAGCCCGCGCAAGGGACGAATTCTTCTCCTGTGCGGGGATGCAGCGCACGTTCACCAGCCCCGCGGGCGGGCAGGGCATGAACACCGGGATCTCAGGACGCGGTTTCGCTGGCCGGCGTCCTGGCCGATGCGCTGAGAGAGGGCAGCGAGGGCACGGCTGAACGCATGGGCGGCGGAGCGCCACCAGGCTTGCCAGCGAGGTCGTCGCGCTCACTCACCGGTTGACCCGGATGGCAACTCATGAAATCGCGCCCCGGACAAGCCCTGCGCAACGCGGCGCTCGCGTTTAGCCGGCCATCTTCCGCCGGTGACGGGAAATGCTCGCCAAGAACCTTGCCGAGCTGCGGCGCCGATAGCCAAGAACCTCTGGTGCGCTGCTAGAGAATCGAACTTAGAAGCTGAAGCCCCTTCAATCGTCGTCGGAAGCCTCGACTCGTGGTTCGCTCTTGCCTGCGGGCAGGACGATCAACGCCTGCTTCATCGGCGATTCGATCGAGATGCTGTCGAGGTACTGAGGGTCCGCTCCGCGCGCCACGACCGTCCACATTCCGGCCCCGGAGCGAGCCGGAATCGTCCAGGTGTAGAAATGCTGGCCCGTGTGCGTGGCGCGCATAGATCGCCGACCTCGCGATAGCGGACGCGCCGCCCGCCTTCGCGTGCGAAGCGCGGTGACCGAGTGCACTCTCCAGTCGCTTCGTCGTAGCGAAGGACCAGGTATTCGTAGCGCGGGTCGCGAAGCTTCCAGGTCTGCTTCGCGCGATCCATTCCGCGCACGACTTCCCCGATCTTTTCGAGACGGTGCTGCACCTCCGAATCGCTCATTCCCGGATGGAGTCCGAGGACATCGGCCGGGCCGTTTTGGCTGATGCCGGAACGGTCAGGACGAGAAGCAGAGACAGATCGGGAGCATCACCCGCAGAAGGATCGCTCGCGTCGAGCTCATGTGGACCTCACCGTTGGGCCGCGACATCGATCAGTTCAGCGCCACGACCCGAACCGACTGCGACCAGTCCCGGTCGTCATGCGCACGAGATGAGACCCCCGCACCCAGGGTGCGGGCGCCCTCCTGCTGCAACGCGAACCACGTGGTGTATTCGCCCGGCTCGACCACGCGGTTCACCAACGTGCGCACGCGCTGTCCGAACACCGAGAACACCTCGATCTTGACCGGTGTGCTGCGAGGCACTGGCGTAGGAGAAGGACGCCCGGCCGCGGCTCGGATTGGGACCCGCGAGCGCGAGACGGTATCGCGTCGCGTCGTGCGCCGCGGCGACCCCGGTCGTCGCGACCTGGCGTGAGCGTCGTCGAGCAGCTCTGCTGGTTCAGGGGTGGGAAGGTCCTGGGCCGATGCGGAGAACGTCAACAGGTCCGTCGCCGGGTTGCACGCTGGGTCCATGCGCACGAGCACGTTGACGGCCCCCGACGATCCCGGGCTGACCGGGCCCACGGGCCCGACCAGGTTGTTGCCGCCGACCATCCAATGATTGTTTTCCTGGAGCGCGATGAGGAAGGTCCGCGGCGCGGTGCTGGGGTTGTTGACATAGAAGGTCATCGGAACGTCGGATCCGGTTTGCCGCGTCTCCGAGGGCGCGCACGTCACGGTGTGCGGCTCACACCAGGTGTTCCCACGCATGGTGTAATTCGACTGGTTCGTCGAGTCGAGGCGTTCGATCAAGCCGCTGCAGTGCGTGCCCAAGAGCAGGCGGGTCTCGCCCTGGACACCCGTGAGGATCAGATCCGGACTGGTGGAGCCGAAGAGAGCCGGATCGACCTCGATGCGAATCGTACCGTCGGGTGAATAGGAAGCGCCCGTCGTGAGCGTGCCGTCCTGCGACTGGAGAGCCGAAGGACCGACGCCTTCGACGTGGCCGTAGCCGAAGGTCGGGAGGGCCGTCGGGTCACAGGTGTTCATCTGCACGAACTTCTGCGGATACTGACCACCGTTCGGATGGGTCCAGAGGACCGTCCACAGCGTGTTCTGGGCCAGCGAAAGAGCGTCGGCGCCGAGCTGGGCCACCTTCATCGTGAAGACCAGCCTGCGGACGCCGGCCCCCATCCATGGCTCGGCGACCGACACTTTCTGGATGTCCTGCTGCGCGTTCCCGGCGTTCCCCTGGTCGCCATCGGGATCGATCGTCATCGTGACGCCGGGCTCGATACAGGGGCTCTCAACCGCCGCCACGATCGTGCAGGGCGGGTCGTCCGTCAGGGCGGGACACGGGCCGCTGTTGTCGGTGATCGTCTTGCCGGCGATCGCGGAGACTCCGGCCACTTCGTGGGAGACGTAGATCCCCCGGCCCCGCCGTAGGTCAGAAAGGTCGAGCCGTCCGTCGGGTTCACCGCCAGCTCCTGGCACTCGAGCAGCTCGCGGCAGCAGGAGCAGCCCAGACCGTTCAGACACACGACCCCGGTGTGGACCACGTGGTCGCTGACCTGAACCTGCTCGATCGCGGGAACGGCGCTCGTGGCGTTGTTGCAGCGTGCCGCGAAGTACTGCCACGACGCGCCGGCCGTCTGCGGATCGTCGGCGCTCGTTCCGTACCAGCCGAACACGATGCGGCCGGCCGAACCGGCTTCGACCATCGGCAGCACGCACGTTTTCGTGTTCGGTCCGTTGTTCACGCGCACCGGCGTCGACCACGTGGGGGTGTTGCTCGTCTTGATGTCCTGCGAAACGCTGTAGTAGACGTTGTTGGCGTCGGCCCAGCACGTATAGACGTTTCCACCTCCGTCCACCGCCACCCACGTGAACTTGTGGTCGGCGCTGTTGCCTTGGGGAAGCGTGACGACCCTGCTCTGGAGCCACGTGGTGCCGAAGTCACGCGACACGCCGACCCACACCTCGTTGGCGTCGTTCTGGTTCCATCCTTGATAGACGTTTCCCTGCCCGTCGGGACCCGCCGCAAGGAGCGTCTCGTCGCCTCCCGGGCGCGTATCGACCGCCAGGTTGCCGAGACCGTAGGTGATCGTCGGATCGATCGTGCCGCGCGGCAGGAACGGACCCACGAACGTTCCGGCCAGGCCCGCGCCCGAGGAGCGGTAGAGCTTCAGCACCTGGCCGGGCTGCGTGGCCCCGACGTTGAACGAGAGATAGAGCGTGTTCGCCCCGTAGGCCGCGTTCCACTGCCGGTCCTGGACCGTCGAGGGCGTGGAGATCGGCGTGAGCGCGAACGTCGCGCCGCCGTCGAGCGACGTGGACGTGGTGACATTGGCGAGGCTCAAGCTCGACGTGTAGATGTTGTGGTACCCGAGCGCGTTCACTTGCGGGGCGATCGCGATGTCGGTGTCGCCGCCTCCGACGCCCGCGTCGGGCTGGTCCACGAACGCCGGGGTCTGCGAGCAGACGTCAGCGGGCGCGATCTTCCACAGGCCGATCCCGGCGCCCACGCCGGCGATCCCGGTGATCCAGGTCGTCCCGCTCGGCTCGATCGCGACCGCGGGCTCGCCGTCTCCGCCGTGATCGAAGGCCAGGCCCGCACCCTCGAGATGCTTGTTGCACGTGAACACGTCCGTGCTCGGCGTGTAGACCGCAACACCTCCGTTCATGGGCGGAGTCTCGAGCAGCTTGACGGTGCAATGAATCGACTCGTGCGCGGCGACGAACGCGAGCGTGCGGATCCGGTAGGTGTTCACCCCCGCGACGGGAATGTAGAGGATGTGTTCCGGCATGCCCGCCAAGGCGCCGTCCGTCTCGAGCGTCGTGCCGAACTGGTCCTGCAGGTACACGTCGAAGTCGCTCGGCCCCGGCCAAGTGGTACGGATGTCGACCACCGCGGTCGGATGCGCCGCGAGCCACGAGGCGTCGATGTCGGTCGTGAGCGCGAAATCGTCGCAGCTGTTCGGCACGAGGCTGCAGTCCGGCTCGCCCGCGAGGCCGCTGGGATTCACTGCGGTGTACGGACCGCCGTCGTAGTCGAGCTGCGGATTGGACGGCGACAGGGTTCCGCTCGACGGCACGCCCGCCAGGGTCTGCGCGGCGCTGACCGAGAGCAACAACAAGGTGGCGACCACCGTGCGCATGATGGGCATCTCCTACGGCTTTGGGGGCCTGCTCGGCCTCGGGGCGGCGGTTTGCGTGAATCGAGAAACGACCTGGATGGACCGCCCCCTTAGCGTGAACGCAGGAAGGATGGTTCGCGCTACTTGACGAAGCCTTGAGCTAGGCCTTGAAGCTGAAGGGCGTCAATCGGTTGGGTGGGCGGGGCGCGGAGTCTTCAAAATGGCCCCGAGCCCCGCCGATAACCGAGCCCATGAGGCCGTCGACCTTCGCGCGGTCCATCTTCGCCGGCCTCGCGATTCTGTTCGGAGTCGCGGGCCTGGGATGCTCTCAACGTCTTCCGCCGGCCGAGACGTTCCACTGGGGAGAGCTGCCAGTGTCGTTCTCCCCACCACCGTCGGAATGGCGGCGCGGTGGCCAAGGGTCGGGGGACTGCGCGGTTCGTGGTTCCTGAAGAGGTGGGAAGGGATGGGGGTGGCCGAGTACTACCTGGTCGGCGACCGCGATCGCCGCTTCGCCCTCGAAACCCTGCTCGATCGGTTCGATTCCTTCGATGACTATCGGCTGCGCTGGGAGATCCAGATCGCGCACTGCCGCATCGACGATCCGCTGTCTCCGGCCGAGGCGAGAGTGGCGGCCGAAGTGAACGAGGCGCTCGACCGCGCCAGTCTGTCGCAGATCCGTGGTGAGCCGGAGGCGGCACGTGCCGAGATCGCCGAAGCGCTGGCCCGCTCCCGCCGGCTGAAGCTCTCGCTGGATGACGTGCTCGATCGCGTCGTATTTCGCCCCGCGCGCCGCCAGGAGCCCGAGCGCTATCGCCTCCTCGGGCAGCGCAGCACTCGAGGTGGCCGGGCTGCCGGCGGTCGCGGTGGATTTCACGCTTCGATCTCCCGAACGCCCGTACTGGGGGCGTGAGGTGTACTTCATGAAGGACAACCACCTGTTCGTCGCGGGCTACCAGGGGAGCCAGGGGAACCTGGGGCTCTTCGATCGCGTGGTCGCGACCATCTCGTTCCCGCCCCGCGAGGCCAAGCGTGCGACTCGGTAACTTCGTACTCGCGATCGCGATCCTGGCCGTGGCGCTCGGTTGCCAGCACAAGCCGATGACGCCGCCGCAGCGGTTCGACGTCGGGTCGCACCACGTCCTGGTCGCGCCACCCGCGGGATGGGACGTCTTCAATCACGGCAGCCAGATCCTCATGCGGAATGGCGAGGCTCAGCTCTCGCTGACCGACCTGGGCCCGGCCGGCCCACGTGGGATTCAGCGCGAGCTGGAGCGGGCGCGCGAGCTGTGGCGGGAAGGCAAGGACAAGGACGCGCGCTGGCGGCTTCGCACCATCCCGGTGCCGGATGAGGCGTTCGAGAACCGAGCGCAGCGCCAGGCCTATTGGGACGCGTGGCACCAGGTCGCGGACGCGCCCGAGGGCGCGTCGCTGGGCGAGGTCGAGGTGTCGTTCGACTCGCTGACGGCTCGCACCGCGGGCTTGGCCGGAGACGACTTCGAGACCGTCGTGCGGTGGGGGCTCGCGAAGATCCAGGACCAGCGCCGGGACGTGGGACCGCGACGGACCTTCTCGCTCGATGGACGGGAAGCCGTGGTCCTCCGGACCTGGGGGCGGAGCGGCCATGGAGACCCGAGACGAGTCGCGATGTTCTCGAACGACGGCTATCTGCTGGCGCTCGCAATCGACCGCGGGCTTTCCCAGCTGACCGAGCCGGCGTTCGACGCGACGCTCGCGTCGCTCGGCTTCGCCGATTCGGCCGCCGCCTCTCCTGCGCCTACCGGAGCAGAGCGCTGATCTTCAGCGGCTCGCTGGCGGTCTGAGTGTGACGGAGGATGACCTGGGGAACCTGTCGCACCCGGTCGCCGACTGCCCAGCCGTAATCATTCCCGAGCATGAAGAGGGCGCGCAGCTCCTGGCCGTCCACCTCGGCTTCCACCGCCCAGGTGGCCCCACCGTCGTTGGTGTGGAGCACGATCGAACGAGCCTCGTAGCCGAAGTGTCCGGTCACCCAGCCGTGGTCGGGGTCGATGAATGCACCGCGGTCAGAGTCAGTCCCGGCGTGCGCCCGCCGAGGTCCAGCGTGTCGATCACGCCGATACGCCGCTGGATGTGCTCGAGGACGGGCTTCGACTTGGCGCCCTCGACCCCGGTTTCCTGGCGGACCCAGTTGGCGCCGCGATCCGAGGTATGGAGGATGGTGCCCTCTTCGCCCACCACCCATCCGTGCTCCGCATCCACGAAGCAGACGTCCCACAGGCTGGGCCTTTCGTTCTCGGCGAGCGGAGTCTGGACGCGCCTCCAGGTCGCGCCGCCATCGGCCGTGATCATCACACTGCCCGACTGTCCGACCATCCAGCCGTTCCACGAATCGAGAAAGTCGATGGCGCTGCCCCACGTGTAGCCGTTCTCGGACGAGCTGCGCATCATGGGCGCCCAGGTCTCGCCACCGTCTTGCGTGCGATACACGCCCCCGTGCCCGCCGCCCATCCGTCCCAGCGGTCGATGAAGTCGATGTCGGAGAGGCCGGAGCTACCGGATTGCGCCAGACGCCAGTTGTCTCCACCGTCGTCGGTGACGAAGATCCTGCCCCCGCTTCCGACCGCGACTCCGCGGTGGTCGTCGAGGAACCGGACGGCCCCGAAGCTGAATGCCGATTCGTCGGTGGTGAGGCCGCTGGTGAAGCGCCACGTGCGGCCGCCGTCGCGAGTCCGGCCCACCAGTCCACCTTGAATCTGGTAGCTGCCGCCGACGATCCAGCCGTTCAGCGTGTCGGCAAACCACACGTCGTTGAAGTCGGCATCGGTGCCGAGCGAAAGCGCCTCCCACACCAGCGGACGGGCTCCGCAGCCTTCTTCCGACCGGCGCAGCCGACCGTCAGAAGCCAGCGCCATCAGCACGGCGATTCGGAGGAGCCTCGGCCTCATTCCCGCCTCCCGGTTCGCAAAGGTATCGGCTCTCGCCACGGGCGGCTGGATGGGCGAGCTCGGGCTCATGATGCGGCGCGAGCGAGTTCCCTGTTCGCCCACGTGCGCGATGAAACATCGAGAGTCATGTCTCGAATCCAGACCGGGCCACGACACATTAAGCAAATTCGCTCCGCCAACGGCACATCGTGGTAGGGCCCCGCAGTGCGGAATCCTATGATTCGGTCATGGAGCCCCATCCCATCGTTCCCGTCCCCGCATCAAGGTGGAGCGCTAGCCAATACTCCGACGGGGTAATGCAGCCATGAGAAAACTCCTTTTGAACATCATCCTGGGTGCGACTGCGCTGAGCGCGATTGTGGCGCCTCTAGCCTTGGCGCAATCGCCATCGCCATCACCATCACCGTTCCCATCACCGACGCCGTTTCCATCGCCGTCGCCATCACCGTCGCCTTGCTCCACACCCGGTTCCATCAACGCCGGGTTCAACGGAACCGCCATCACCGGGACCGCGTCCGGGCCGGCCTACATCTGGTTCAACAGCAACTTCAACCTGAAGAACGTCTCGGCGGGCGCGATGGTGACGCTCACCGGCTCCCACGTCGTCATCAACGGCAGCTCGTACGACGTTCCCAACGCCAAGATCACGTTCGCCAACGTGGCTTGCGCGACGACCTCGTACGACGCGGGCACGAACACGTGGAACACGACGGTCCCGGTCGGAGGCAGCGACGAGATCTTCCTGTCGGGTGTGGCCGTGCCGGTCAACAATCTCCCCGGCGGCGCGAGCGTCACCTGGGATGGAACGTTCGCGACCACGCAACCCGGGGTGTGTATCCAATGGAAGTGGGGCGCGGCTGCCTACACGAACTGGACGCTCGCGGGCGGATCCCCGGACTACAACGCCGCGATGATCAAGCCCACTCACAACGACGCTTGCGGGATCAGCAACGGCGACCACGCCGGCACCCGCAGAACGGCTTCATCCGCAGCTCCGTGACGGGTGGCGCTCGTGGCGGCGGCGGATCGAACTTCACCGGGTCGTGGAGCAGCACCATCACGGCCTGCCCGCCCTGCGCGCGGTAACCGACTCGAGGCACCGCCTGAGGGTCGATGACTCAGGCGGTGCCTCTTTCCTCTGCGCAGCCCTCGAACCAGATCCCAGTTCTTGGAATCGCCGGTTGACCGGGTGGATGCGCGCTGCTAGCGTATGCGCATCATGCTAATGCACTAGCATCGCACCCGCCTTCGAGGATCAGCCATGACGACTCTGTACGCGGAACTGGGCCGGCGTGAACGGCAGATCATGGACATCTTGTTTCGACGTGGCCACGCAACGGCGTCCGAGGTGCTCGAGGATCTGCCGGACGCCCCAGCTACTCCGCGGTGCGTGGCATGCTGCGCCTGCTCGAGTCCAAGGGTCACGTGCGCGGCACCGCTGGGATGGCCCGCGCCACGTCTTTTCCGGTGCAGACGGCCGAGCAGGTTCAGCGCAAGGCGGCGCGCCATGTGCTGCACACGTTTTTCAACAACTCGATGGAGGCGGCGGTGGAGGCGCTGCTCGGCGGCGCCGTGAAGCCCGCTTCTGCGGAAGAGCTCAACCGCCTGGCGCGCCTGGTGGAGCGCGCGCGGCGCAACGGAGGTCGGCCATGAACCCGTCGTCCTTTGTCCGTGAATGGGGCGCGACACTGCCGGCGACGCTGGCCGTGCTCGCGGGCGTCACGCTGCTGCTTCTCGCCTCCGCCCTGATCCAGGCGTTATTGCGCCGCACCTCGGCCGCAACTCGTCATCTCGTGTGGCACCTCGCGCTGGTGGGGAGCCTCGGGATCGCTGCGGCCGCGCCTTTCGTTCCTGGCGTGCCCTTGCGGGTCGGCTTCCTGCCATCCGCGCCGGGCACGTCCTCGAGCGTCACCAGGTCCACGAGTGAGCGGTCGGCTCCCTCGGCCGAGCGCTCGATCGCCTCCGACGTAACACGCGGCTCGCGGCGTGAAGTCACCGCCGACTCTCGAATCGGGACACCTCCATTCCAGGGCCGAAGCCTCCCGTGGATCTGGGCCATCGGTGGTCTGATGCTCGGCCTGTGGTTTGCGGTCGGGCATCTCGCGCTGGCTCGACTGGCGCGCGGCGCCGAGGTCGTGACCGATCGCACGTGGCTCGAGGCCTTGTCGACCGAAGCGGAGCGTTGCGGCTGGCGTTCTCCGATTCGACTGCTCCGCTCTACCCGGGTGGGCTCACCCATCACGTGGCGTGCGCGCAGGCTGGTGGTGCTGCTGCCTGCGGAGTCCCAGTCGTGGTCCATGGAGCGGTGCAGCGCCGTCGCCGCCCATGAGCTGGCACACGCGCGCCGAGGCGATCACCAGGCGAACCTGGTCGCTCGCCTCGCCAGCGTCCTCTTCTGGTTCCATCCGCTCGTGTGGTACGCCGCGCGACGGTTGCGCGCCGAGAGCGAACGGGCGTGCGACGACATCGTGCTCGCGCGGGGAACACCCAACGCCGAGTACGCGTCGCTCCTGCTCGACGTCGCGAGGTCCTCACGCGCGCTCCGCCTCGCCGGCGTCGCGGCGATCGGCATGGCGCGGCCTTCGCAGCTCGAGGGCCGGCTGCTCGCAGTGCTCGACGAGAAACGCGCTCGAAACATTCCGTCACGTCGAGCCCTGACGCTCGCCTGGGCGGCGCTGGCGGTGGTCGCGCTGCCGATCGCAGCATTGCGGCTATCCCCAATGCCTCCCGAACAGGCGTTGGCCGCAACCTCGGGTGGCGACGAGCAGGCGCCCACTTCCTCGTACGCCGAAACCGCCACGCCCGGCCAGCGCCTCGATCTCGACCTCGACACGGGAGGCGGGGTGAAGATCACGGGCTGGAACGAATCGCGGGTTCAGGTGCGCGCCTCTCTGGCGGGAAAGGACTGGCGCGACACGCGCGTGGCTCTCGACCGCGTGAGCACCGGACTGCGGCTGCGCTCGTGGCAGTCGGTCGAACGCTCGCAGAGCTCGACCTCGCATCGCTTCGAGATCCAGGTGCCGAAGAAGTACGACATCCGTGTGCATTCGGCGGGCGGCGAGCTCGTGCTGTCGAACCTCGAGGGCGATTTCCGCGGTCACACGGGCGGCGGTGAGATCGAGATCCAGCACGTGAAGGGACACGCTTCGCTCACGACCGGTGGCGGCGAGATCCACGTGTCGGACTCGGATCTCAGCGGCTCGGTGAGCACCGGTGGAGGAGAGGTCTTGCTGTCGCGCGTGAGCGGCGGCTTGCGCGGCAACTCGGGCAGCGGCCCTGTCGTCTATGGCGAAGACGGCTCCGCGCGAACCACCGACCTCGGCGATGTCGACGTGGACGGAGACCAGATCCACGTGAATGGTTCGAGCAACGGGGCGCATACCGACAAGGCTGGCGTTCTGCACGTGTCACGCGCCGGAGGCGACGTGCGCCTCGACGAGGCGCCGCACGGGGCCGCGATCTCGACCGGCGGAGGCAAGGTGAGCGTCGGTCGATCCGGCGGCAAGGTCGACGCCAGCACGGGCGGCGGCGACATCGAGATTGGCCCGGCGAGCGGCTCGGTGTCGGCGCACACCGGAGCGGGGCGCGTGCGCGTCACGATCGTACGGGGAGCAGGGCCCGAGCACTCGGTCGAGATCATGTCGGGCTCCGGCGCGGCGGTGATCGAGCTGCCTTCCGATCTCTCGGCGCGTTTCGATATCGAGACCGCGTACACCGAAGACTATGGCAAGAAAACGCGGATCGTCAGCGACTTCCCCTGCAGCTCTCGGAGACCTCCAAGTGGGACACCCGCGAGGGATCGCCGCGACGCTACGTGCGCGGCACCGGCACGGTGGGCAAGGGCGGCGGGCTCGTGTACGTGAAGATCGTGAACGGTGACGTCACGATCCGGAAGGGAAAGCCCTGATCCTTCGTTCGGAAGAGAAGCGGGAGTCCTAGGATCATTTGACCGGCGACCTGCTGTTGAGCCGCGGCCAGGTCGGGTCCCACCGACCCGGCTCGCGGCTCAACTCGCGTCACTTCACGAGCACGAACTTCCCGGATGCACGCCGGCCACCCGCCTCCAGCGTGTAGAAGTAGAGATGCGCCCCGGTCTTTCGCACGCCGTCGAAGGAGGCGGTGTGGCGTCCGGCGGTAACGGTACCATCAACCAGGGTGGCGACGGCTCTTCCGCTGACGTCGAATACGCGAAGCCGGACGGTTCCCTGCGTAGGCACCGAGTAGACGAGGGTCGCCCGGATGCTCGCGGGGTTCGGCGTGATCTTCACTCCGAACACCGTGGGCTCCTCCGGTTCGACCGCGACCGGCGTGGACTGGACCGACGCCAGGTAAATGCCCGATGACGCGCTCCAACGTGCCCACAACGGAAGCCCCTCGATCGAGCCGGAACCGGCAGGCGTCGGCACCATCGCAAACAGCGCGTCCATGAACGAGTCGCCGTTCACGTCCACCAACGAAGGCGCTTCACTCGTGGCGAGGAGCAAGTCGTCGTTGCCACTGCGCACGATGAGCGATGACCCGACGGCAGTGGCGGCATCGTGCTCCTGCGAGCCGTAGAGAATCAGCTTGCTACCGCTGGGGCTCGTGAGGAGCTGAGCCTGACCGCCCTTGTCACGAGCCACCACGACGTTCCTGCAGACCTCGGTCGCGTAGCCCGAGCCGTCTCTCGCCTGGTAGCAGACGATATAGGTGCGGAGCGCTCCTGAGTGCGCTCGGCGCGAAGTGAGAAGTCGAAGTCGGCGGTTCCAAGCGAGGCGTCCTGGACATCGTCGCCGGGTTGCACGAGCGAGGAGTCGCCATCCACCACCGAGATCGAGAACAGGCTCACCGTGGGAGGAGCGCTGTCGCACGAGTCGTGCGCGGTCACCGCCGCGTGGATCGGCACCAGTCGCCGGTCGGGCGGCCACAGCACCGATGGCGAGAGGGAAACATCGAGGCTCGGCCCCTGCGTGTCGCGAACCGTGACCAGCACCTCATCCTGCGACGGCCCCTGATCGGACTGCACCTCGAGGAGCACGGCAGTCGTTCCGAGCGGGAAGAGCCCGGTCGGCGTCGCGGAGTTCGGATCATCGAACGTGATGCCGGGTGCGCTCCAGTGGAAGGTGAGCGACGTGCCCTGCGAGGCGGTGCCATCGAGACGCACGGAGGTTCCGGCTGGTCCCCGGCACTCCACGGTGATGTCGGGGCCCGCGTTCGCGCCCATGCCTGGCGCTCCGCCGCAGTTGTGACCACTGTGTTGCTGAACCACGCCGACGTCGAGCGAATCGACGACGCCGTTGCCGTCGAAGTCCGCCGTGCCATCGGAGGTCCCGAGCTTCCCGAGCGCGATGTTCACGTCCGTGGAATTCACCTGGAGGTCGCCGTTCTGGTCCGTGGAGGCGAAGGCTCGATTGCGGAGCGCGACGCCGTCGGCAAACACCGCGACCGACGTGCTGAGACCGCCTTGATGGATCGCGAAGGTGGCCCTGCCGACGCTGTCCGTGATGGCCAAAGCCGTGCGAGTACCCGGGTTCCACACGTAACCAGGGAACGATCCTGAGCAATGGGTAAAGCTCGCACCAGAGGGAACGAGAGGACGACGGTCGATCCAGGAACCGGATTGAATGCGGCGTCTCTCACGATCACCGTGAAGCTCAAGTCCCCGGCGGGACAGCCCACGAGCTGAGGGACGGTGGAGTTGGCGGCGCTGGGTACTGCGGCAAGCGCAGCCGAGGGAACCAGAAGAACGAGGCAGAATCCGGCGACGGCCAATGCGTGACGCATGGCGCCCTCCTCGAGCGGTGGGGACAACGGCCCGGTCAGGAGTCCAATGTGGCGGGATTATCCGCCCGCTCCCGCGATGGAGCTACAACGAAGTTGCATCGAGTGCGATGGCGTTGATTTTTCTCGAATCGAGAGCGCCGTATGCGTAGAGTTCGCACAGCGAATCGCGTGACACCGTTTAGCTCGGGCCGAGACAGGAAGCGATCGCCATGGCGACTTCGGGTCTGCGCCGTCATTTGGGCAGATGATCCTCACCCTCTATTCCGTGGCGGTCGGCCTGGGCCTGATGCTGGCCATGCTGCTCGCGCTCGAATTCGGGCGACGGATCGGAGTCCGCGATTTGGCGCGGAACGTCTCCCGTGCCGGCGTTGGTCCGGCAGAGGGCGCCATCTTCGGCCTCATGGGGTTGCTGCTCGCGTTCACGTTCTCGGGAGCTGCCTCGCGATTCGACACGCGACGGATGCAGATCATCGAGGAGTCGAACGCGATCCACTCCGCCTGGCTCCGCCTCGACGTGCTTCCAGCGGAAGCCCGGCCCAGGCTGCAGGCCAGCTTCCGCAAGTACGTGGACGCCCGCGTCGCGGCCTACCATCGAATCCCGAGCCTCGACTCCATGCGCGTGAGGCTCGAGCGGGCGGAGAAACTCGAAGAGCGGATCTGGGACCAGGCGCTCGTCGCGTGCGGAAACACCCCACGGGCCATGTTCATGATTCTGCCCGCGATCAACGAGATGTTCGAGATCGCGGCCAAGCGTGACGCCATGCCGATGTTCCATCCTCCGTTCATCGTCTTCGTCATGCTGGCGGTGTTGGCCCTCGCGGGCTCACTGCTCGCGGGCTATGGCATGTCCTCCGCCGAGAAGCGGAGCTGGCTGCACATGCTGGTGTTCGTCGGCGTCCTCGCCTTCACGATCGCCATCATCGTGGACATGGAGTTTCCGCGTCACGGCCTCATCCGTCTCGACGGACTTCGACCGGATCCTCATGGAGCTACGCCGCAGCATGGGATGACCGGCGAGCTGGGGATCCTGAGCACGATCCCCACGCACGACCTGCCTACTCGCGCGCCGCCGCGTTCCGCTCGGCCGGCTCCAGCACCTGCTGCGGCTGTACTGGAGCTCGTAGAGCCGGGCGTAGATCCCGCGCTTCGCGAGCAGCTCCGCGTGGGTGCCCTGCTCGCGCAGCTCGCCCCTTGTGCATCACCAGGATGCGATCGGCGTCGAGGATGGTGCTCAGTCGGTGGGCGATGACCAGCGAGGTGCGGCCCTCGAGCAGCCGGTGTAGCGCGGCCTGGATCTCGCGCTCGGTCTCGACGTCGACACTGGAGGTGGCCTCGTCGAGGATCAGGATGGCGGGGTCGTAGTGAAGCGCCCGCGCGAAGGCGAGGATCTGCCGCTCGCCGAGCGACAGATACCCGCCGCGCTCGCCCACGTCCTCCTCGAGGCCGCGCGGAAGCCGCGCCGCCAGCCGCGCGCCGCCGACCTCGGCGAGCGCGCGCTCGACCGCGTCGCCACCGCGATCGCGGTCACCGAAGGCGATGTTCTCGCGCACGGTGCCCGAGAACAGGAAGACGTCCTGCAGCACCAGGCCGATCTGCCGCCGCAGCGAGCGGCCCTCGACGTCGCGAATGTCGGTGCCGTCCACCTTGATCGTGCCCTTCTGGAACTCGTAGAAGCGGCACAGCAGGTTCGAGATGGTGGTCTTGCCCGCGCCGGTTGCACCCACGATCGCCACCTTCTCGCCCGGCGCGACTCGGAACGAGACGTCGCGCAGGACCCAGTCCTCCTTCCCGTAGGCAAACCAGACTCGCTCGAACTCGACCTGGCCGCGAAGGCGATCGAGCGCCGCGCGGCGCGGCCGGCTCGGGGACCGCGGGCTGGGTATCGAGCAGCTCGAAGATCCGCTCCGAGGCCACCATCGCCGCCTGGATCATGTTGTACTTCTCGCTCAGATCCCGCACCGGCTGGTAGAAGCGCTCGGCGTACTGGATGAAGGCGACCACCACGCCGAACGTCACCGCGCCGGCCAGGATGCCGCTGCCGCCGTACCAGAGGATCAGAGCGATCGCCAGTGCCCCGATCAGCTCGACGGCCGGATAGAACACGGCGTAGTAGAAGATGTTCTGGGCGTGGGCCTCGTAGTGGTCGCGGTTGGCGCGATCGAACTTGCGGGTCTCCTTCTCCTCGGTGTTGAAGAGCTTGAGGATGTCGAGCCCCTGCAGGTGCTCCTGCAGGAACCCATTGATGCGCGCCAGTCGCTGTCGCACCCGGCGGTACGACACCCGGACCTTGGCGCGGAAGATCGCGGTGGCGATCGCCAGCAGCGGCACGGTGGTCAGCGTGACGAGCGCCAGCCGCCAATCGAGCCACAACATGGCGCCGACGATGCCGAGCAGGATGAAGAGATCGCCCAGCACCGCGACCACGCCCTGGGCGAACAGGTCGTTCAGCACCGACACGTCCTGAGTGACGCGGGTCAGGATCTGGCCCACCGGACGAGTGTCGTAGTAGCCGGGGCTCAAGGTCCCGAGGTGCCGGAAGATCGCGAGCCTCAAGTCGCGCATCGCTCGCTGGCCGACCATCGACATCATGTAGCTCTGCACGTAACGGAGCGCGAACGCCCCTGCCAGCACGGTCACGTAGGCCACCGCGATCAGCAGCAGTCCGCGCGAGGCGTCGGCCGGGAGTGCGCCACGGCCCGAGGCCGGCTTCACGTAGGTGTCGATCGCCACCTTGGTCAGGTAGGGCCCCGCCACCTCGAGCGCCGAGATCGCCGCCAGCAGCAGCACCGAGAGCACCACTTCTCTGCGATAGGGCGCGAGGAAGCGCAACAGACGCGCGGCCAGCCGGCGGTCGTAGATCGCGCTGGTGGGGTCGATGTCGTCGGCGGCGGAATCGAATGGACCGGCCATCAGAGGGCCTCCAACTCTTCGACCATCTCTTCGCGGTGATAGAGGTCGGCGTAGAGCCCGCCGCCTGCGATCAGCTCGGCGTGGCTGCCGCTCGCCACCACCCGGCCTTCGTCGAGCACGATCACCCGATCCACCCGGAGCAGTGCCGAGCGACGGTGGGTGGCGAGCAAGATGGTGGGTCGGGGCTGCAGGCGCGAACAACGACTCGAGAATGCGCTCTTCGGTGCCGGGGTCGACGCTCGCGAACGCGTCGTCGAGCAGCAGCACCGGCCTCTGCAGCACCAGTGCGCGAGCGAGCGCCACCCGCTGCTTCTGGCCGCCCGAGAGGGTGATGCCGCGCTCGCCGAGCACGGTGTCGAGGCGGTTCGGGAACTGGTCCAGGTCGGGCCCGAGCCCGGCCAGCCGCGCCGCGGGCTCCACGTCCGGCACCGAATCACGAACGTCGAATCCGAACGCGATGTTCTCGCGAATCGTGTCCGAGAATAGGAAGGTCTCCTGCGGCACGATGCCGAAGCGGCGGCGCAGCGCACCGCGGGGCCAATGCAACGCCTGCACCTCGCCGACCGCGATCGCTCCCTCGCTGGGGTCGTACAGCCGCGCGATGAGGTTGAGCAGGGTGGTCTTGCCCGCGCCGGTCCGCCCGACGATCGCCACCGCCTCACCGGGCCGCACGAACAGATCCACGCCCGCCAGCACCAGGCGCTCGGTCCCCGGGTAGCGGAATCCGACTCCATTCAGCTCGAGCGCGTTGCGAGCGCTCGGCGCCGCCTGTTCCCGCCCGACGTCCGCCTCGACATCGAGGTTCATGACGTCGCGGATCCGGCTCATCGACGCCGATCCGCGCTGGAACAGGTTGGTGACCCAGCCGAACGCGATCATCGGCCACAGCAGCATCCCGAGGTAGATCTGGAACGCCACCAGCTCGCCGAGAGTGATCTGGCCGCGCACCACGGCGGTGCCGCCCACCCACAGCACGATGGCGCTGGCGATCCCGCCGAGCAGGGTGAGCGCCGGCCACATCGCCGACATGATGCGGATCATGCCGCGGTTCTTCTCGGTGTAGTCATCGTGGAGGGCCTGGAATACCCGCTGCTCGCCCTCTTCCTCGACGTGGGCTTTGACCACCCGGATGCCGGCGAGCGTCTCCTGGGCCTTGGCGGTGAGCGCCGCGAACGCCGCCTGGATCGACTCGTACGACTTGAAGAGCGCCTTGCCCATACGCTTCATCATCAGCGACACGATCGGAAGTGGAATGAGCGCGAGCAAGGTCAGGCGCCAGTCGATCCTGCACATGAGCCCGACCGCCATCACGAACGTGACGATGGTGCTGGTCGAGTACATGATCCCGGGCCCGAGCACGTCGCGCACCGCGTCGAGGTCGTTGGTCGCTCGCGACATCAGGTCGCCGACCTTGCGGGTGCGGTAGGTGGCGGCCGGGAGCCGCGCCAAATGGTCGAACAGGTCGTTGCGGAGCTCGTACTCGACGAGCCGCGAGGTGCGGATCAGCGTCATCCGCATGGTGTAGAGGAAGAGCCCCTGCAGAGCCACCACCAGCAGGATCAGCCCGGCGTCCTGCGCCAGCGCCGTCCGTGCCGCGCCCGCCTGCACGTGATCCACCGCCTGGCGGACGATCCACGGCACCCACACCTGGAAAAGGGTGGTGAGCACCACCGAAACGCCACCCAGGATCAGCGCGGTGGGATGGCGGCGGAGGTAGGGAATCAGATGACGGAGCGAACCGATGGCGAAGCTCCTCGCGCCTCGAGGGGGCGCTCTCTCTATTCATTCGACTTTGCGAGCAATGCGAGCGCGGACTGATTCTTGGGGTCGAGCTGAAGCACCCTCTGCACCAGCGGTCGCGCCTCGGCCTTGAGGCCGGCATCGATCAGCGCTTCCGCCGCCGCGAGCTGCGCCGACGATGAGTCCGGGAAACGCATCAGCCGTCAAGCGAAACATGTCGAGCGATTCGCCGTCCTTGTTGCTGTACCCGAGCTCGCGGGCAATCGTCAGCATCCGTGGCAGCGAGAAGACACTGACCCCGGCGCCTGTGCTCTGGACGCCGCGACCGTTTCCCGGACGGCGCTGGCTCCACGCTGCTTGTAGATCCAGTAGAGCTCCTCCGTGGTCGGCGTCGCGATCGCCGGGACGTAACCTCACGGATTGCTTGACGCCCTTCGACTCCAGCACCTCGCCGTCGAGCTGCCGGCCCGAGAAGATAGCCGGGATCAATGCCCTGACCTGCTGGAACACCGCGCTCGCTCCGGCCGCCGCGACCTGAGGCGACCGCACCTTGATCTCTTCTTCCAGCTGAAAGCAGCGGGGGAAGGTCGCGGCGAACGAAGGCGACCGTCGTGAAATCACCGTGCATGAGGTCAGGGTTATTCGATCTCCAGGCGCTCGGCGTGAACGAGTGAGTTCATCAGGTCGCGGCTGACAGATCCCGAGCCACGCCTCAGCGTCACCAGTGGTACGTGCAGGTCAGGATCGAAATAGGGAACTTGCGGAGGTCGTACTCGTAGCCGGCGCGCTGCGCGAGTATGCGTCGGATCGATGACCGATGACGCCGCGCACGGACTTCGTCCTCATGGCGAGGAGGAGCGCGTAGATGCCGCCGTGGCAGTGTGTCCCATCGCGAGGATCCGCTTGGGATCCGCGGATGGAAGCTTCAGCGCTTCGCCGAGGGCAATCTCGAGATCCCGGAAGCTGGGTCTCGTAACTCAGCGGATCGTGGACGAACAGAAGCGTGCGACGCGCGGACTCGTTCCCAGATGAGGGACGGAGGCCACGATGTAACCGTTCGAGGCAAGCCACTCCGCCATGCAGACGGCATCCTGGCTGAAGTCGTTCTGGCCGATCGAGTACACCACGACCGGATATCGACCGGGCGCGGGAGTCGCCGAGCGGCGCGCGGCAACGCGCGTTTTCATCGCGGGTCCGAAGGCAGACGTGTCGTTTTGGTAGATGCCGCCGGAAGCTGTAGGTGGGGGAACCGAGGTCGTTCTCGTGGATGGCGCGCGCGAGCTGCCTCGGCACTTGCGCTGGCACAGGCGGGTCCATGTAGTCGCCGAACGTCATGGCCGCGCCAGAGCCGGCCTTGGCCGGGAACTGCAGAGGCTCACGCGCACCGCTCGTGGACAGGGCTCGAGGCGGCCGGCGCTATCCACCACCTGCCACGACCGCGTGATGTCGGTGCTCCACTGAACGCGATACCCCACGGGCGCAGGACCGATGGGCGCTCCAAAGGTCCCGACCCCGCCCATCCATCAGAAGCCAGAGCGAGAACAAGGCACAGCATCCACAGTGGCTTCATCGTCTTCTCCCGCCTGAGGAACTCGCAGAGCTGAGTCGAACCTCGAAGGTGAGCTCGGCCGCCTACGATTGCGACGCGACCGTGACGAGTGCCACTCCCGCGTGGGTCAGCAGGCTGACACGCAGGATACGCCAAAAGAATGCCTGGTGTTCTCTGAGTCCGCGGGGTCGACTCCGGCGCCCGAGCCTACCCCAACCCGAGATTGGTTTGAGAAATCCACCGCAATTCCTGGTCACCGAGTTCGTCGGGATCGCGGCATTATCGTTGCCGAAAAGCAGATGCTAGATTGAGCAGCGTGTATCTCTGAGCCGGATGAGGCAATAGAGTTGATCCGGAAGTCGTCGCGAGGCTGGCGCGCGGAAGGGAGCCCTGTTGCGCAAGCAAATGATTGGACAGGTGAGTCGCGTTCTGCCGCAGCTCTCCGGCATCGCGATCGCGATCGCTGTCGCCGTGGCGAGTGCGCCGGCGGAAGCGCAGCAGTACAACTCGGACAACTACCTCTCGAAGCCCCAGGGCATGGCGACGATCATCCTGACCGCCGGCGAGCGGAATTCGATGTGGATGACCACGCTCTCGCTCTTCCCCGCGCTGGGAGCTCACGGCGGCGGCCTACATCTACAACAACGACAAGGACCCGCTGACCGACGACGGCTACTCCACGTCGTACTACGCCAAGTACATGATCTTCGAGAACGCGGCGAAGACCGGCGGCCTGGCCGTCAAGGCGGGCACGGGACTCGAGCCCGGCTACTTGAACAACAACGGCGTCGGGCTCAGGACGCGTTCCAGACCTACTGGACGAACGCGCCGCTGACCCTGCCGCTGTTCGAGAACAAGGTGTCCTGGGACATCATGCCGGGAGCGAGCGCGACGCGAGACTACGGCCCCACCGGCGAGACCGCGGTGAGCTTCACGTACGCCACCCGCGTGTCCTGGTATCCGATCAGCCCCAAAGCGGCGATCGCGGGTGAGATCTATGGCGCCGAGGGCGAGGCCATCGCGATCCCCGAATACCGGGTCGGGCTCCGCTGGGAGCCCGATCAGTACGTGGTGATCGCCCTCACCTACGATCACGAGATCAACGGCGACAAGGGCGCCGGGTTCGAAGCTGGCGTCATGATGTTCACGCCGCCCTTCCTCTGCCCCGGGGGCTGCAAGTGAGGGTGCGGCTCGTTTAGGTTGGTGCGCCGCGAAGGGAAGCGAACCTTCGACCTACCGTGGCGCTTCGGTGGCGCCGCCGCGCGCCACCGCGAACAGGATCACGAAGAGCGTCTCGCACACCAACGAGACGACCCCCATCGGCTCCAGCCACGCGTCGGGCTCCGCCGGCAGCCCGGGCAATCCGATGGTGCGACTCGCCGCGTAGGCGAGGATCGAACCCACGGCGATCAATAGGCCGAGCCCCCATCCGAGCGCGCGCCGATCGCGAAAGATGCCGAAGGCCGCCGCCACCGCGCCGGCGCCGTTGGCGACGAACAGCAGGCCTTTGTAGGTGGCTTCGCCGAACGAGTCCTGCGCTTCGATCACGTGGACGAGCCCCGCCCCGAGGATCGCCAGGATCGCCAGCCACTTCATAATCGGGGAAGGCTTGGTCATGGCATCCACCTCCGATACTCGCCTCAGCCGAAACGGACCAGCAACAACTGTGGAATCCAACGTGCTGGCGCGCCGAGCCGGGCTCCTCTGTCGAGGAACCCGGCTGGCACTAGGAACTCATCGATCACAACGGATCACAACCTAGAACCGAACTCCTCCGGCGATGGTCACCTGGTTTTCGTCAGCCACTGTGCCGCGAAGCTGCGCGAACGGCCGCACCTGCCCGCTTTTCTTGCCGACGCCCGTGAGCACATTGAGACCCACGTCGGTTTCGTTCCCACCGACCTCGCGATCGATCACCATGAGAGCCGGTCCGCCACCCACCCAGAACGCGGGACCAGGACCCTTCGCCAGGTCATAATGGAAGTCGCCGTTCATCGAGACCGCGTCCCGGTGATCGCCGACCGCGACCTCGACGTTCGGGTTGAAGAACCACCTCGAGCCGCTCCCCACCTGGGCTAGCACGCCGGCTCCGACCGCAACCTGGTCGGCGTCGGTGACTCCAGCGCGGACGTCCGTAGCCACTCCTGCCAGCGACGGCGTGACCGTTGCGATCAGACCGAGAACGGCCACACCGAACAGCCCTGCGATATGACGACGAATGCGTTCGCTTGTCATCAGGCTCTCCTGCGGGGACGCGCAACGCGCCGCCGCCGGGTTTCTCTCGAGGCGGTGGGTGCACCACCGATCAATGAGGCGCTGTTGGCGTGGGCGCCTCGGCCTCGTGTTGTGCCTTCGCCTACGCGAAACCTCCGCAGCACACGTGCCATGCTGGACATTCGAGCCTAGTGAACTGGGGCGATGGAGGATGGATGCCTTGTCCAGTCCCGGACGGATTCCGGCGGGGAGGCAGGTGCTACAAACGACGGTCAAGCCATGGTCATTCGCGCATGTGGGCCCCATCCCGTTCTAGAACCGCAGCGCCATCACCAGCTCCAGCGTTCCGTCGCGAGGCGCGATGAACAGGGAGTGTGGGGCTCGGCGGACACTCCCATCGAACGGCCGACCAGGAAGTTCTCGGTCTTCCAGCTGACCAGGCCGCCGACCGCGGCCCCCGCGACCACGTCGCTGGTCCAGTGCTCGAGGTCGTGTACCCGCGACCACGCCACCATCGTCGCCGCCGGGTAGGCCACCCAGGGCACCCAACGGCTGCTCGTTTCACGATCCAGAGCCACCGCCGCGGCGAAGGCCAGGGTCGCATGGCCGGAAGGAAACGAGGCGTGTCCCGAGAACGGCTCGAAGCGGAAGGGGTCGTCCGGCGATTCGCGTGGGCGGAAACGACCGAACGCCTCCTTGAGACCGACCGTGACGCCGCCAGCGACCAGCATCGAGATCCCGGCGCGCCCCGCGCGGCGTGCGAGGACCGGGTGACCGCCCCATCGCCCGTAGGCGTAGAGACCTGCCGCGGAGGCGAGGGCGACCGTGGGGAGCGGCTGGAAGAAGTCCGCGACCTTCCGTCGGTAATCGTTCCCTTGGTTCAGCACCGCTTGGTTGGTGAGCCACTGGTCGTTGTGGACCGCAATGGTGATGCCGCCCACGGTGACGCCGAGGAAGTACAGATCCCGGCGCGTGAAGAGATGCGGCACCGGCGGGTGCTCCATCACGTCGGCGCGGAGGGCGCTCGACGGCGCCGGCTTGGCGGAGTCGGGCGGTGCGGGCGAGGCACCGGCGGAAACGGCCAGGGACGCGGCCAGGAGGAAAGGGAGCATCACGTTCCCCATTATGCAGTGATCCAACCCGAGCTGGCGAAGCTCCTTCTCCACGACGTCGACCAGGTCCAGCAATTGGACCGAGGGCTTCGCGCTCCCCTTGAATGGGGTGGCCAGCGTCGCCGAGACGCTCGCCCGGAGCTGCTTGGCGAGCGACATCTTTCCGCGCTTGTCGAGCTGACTCGTCAGCGTGTCGGTCGCCTGCGTCACGCCGCTCGGCCATCGGATCTCCGAGCCGTGCGCTCGCAACCAGCCGCTCATGCCGGTCAGATCGAGTGAGCGGGAGCGGTTGGGGGCCCGGAGTGAACGGGCCGAAACGTGTTGACTCCATGGCCCGCGGGCGCTACTGCTCCCCGACCAAGTCCCGTTTGTTTCCCCACTTGTCGAAGGAGCCCCCCATGCGTCGAATTCTGCCGTTCATGATCCTTGCGGCGGTCCTCACTGCTGCCGCCGTTCCCGTCCAGGCTGCCGGCCTCACCGGTGCCGGACTCCAGATCGGATGGTCGACAAGCCCCGATGACTTCCTGGTCGGGTTTCACTACAACGCCCGTCCGATGGGCGAAGAGCTCGACCTCGTGCCGAGCCTCGACTTCGGCTTCGGTGACGTCACGATGATCGCGCCGAACCTGGATGCGCACTACGTCCTCAAGACCAGCTCCAAGCTCAGACCCTATGTCGGTGCCGGCATAACGGCCCCCTGGTACGACTTCGAGGGCGACGCCAAATGGCAATTCGGAGGGCCCTCATCGGCGGAGTCCACGTCAACCCGAACATGGCATTTGAATTCAAGTGGGGAATGGGAGACGCGCCGGACTGGAAGTTCGTCTTCCTACTGCACAAGTAGACGGATCTCCGCAGTCGGTCGCTGAGCTTCATCGACCGAAGCCGCGCTCACGCAGAGGCCAAGCTCGCCAAAGAATCCGGGCGACGGTACGGCCGAGACTCAGTTCGGCAGCACCGCCCGGACAGTGGCTTGGCGGCGGCCCTGCGTGAGCCGGATCCAATGGAATGACGTCTTCCACGACGGCGGCACAAGAGCCCGAGCTCGCGCGATGTTTCGTCGAGCTGGGTGACCCGGTCGCAGGCTATTCGCCGGATTACAGATCGCGGCTGATCCTTCTCGGGGTCGCGGCGCTAGCGTTTTTCCTCGGGCTGGTCTTCCAACGCATCACATTGCTCGCAGTGATCCTGCTGCTTCTCGGTTTTCTGGGCGCCCTGTTCTCGATTACTGGTATCTGGACCGAGCTCCGGTCGATGGCGTACCGAATCTGTCCCGGCGGGATCGTGGCGCTGCCGTGGAGGAGGATCGAGGGTTTTCCGTGGCGCGACGTCGCGGCGCTGGAGCTGCTCCGGATCACTCAGAATATGGGGGCTGGTCGCTCGCGAGCAGCGGGACGCTTTCGGCCATCGTCACGCGGCGAGACGGACGGAAGTTCGTGCTCAAGTGGCTCAGCCCACAAGCCGTGGGCTTCGTGCAGGCGCAGGTTTTCCGCGAGATGGCACCGCGTGTACGGGATGAGCTCAACGGAGGGCAGTCGGTTCGCTTCGGCGACGTCGAGATGAGCCGCGACGCGCTGGTCCACAAGGGCGAGCGTATACCGTGGGAGGAAATCGAGAAGGTCGAGTTCTCGCACACGGTGGTGGTGCGAAAGCGCGACGGCACGCGAGCGTACTTCTTCAACGTCGCCAACCTCGATTTGTTCCTCGAGCTGGCCCACGCGCGCTCGACCACCGGACGGTTCGATCTGCCGAAGATCCCCCAATGAGCGATAGGTGTTGATCGAGGATGCCTACCGGGCGCTCCCGGGTCGGGGTCCGGTGCCTACGCCGGACCGCTCGAGCTCAAAGGCTCAGAATCGAATGGCCAGATGGATCGAACCGCCCCAGGCGACTCGCGCTCTGCCATGCAGTGTGGGCTCGGGAGCGATGGAGAGCGTGGAGCCGCTCGACCACGGGTGAAACGTCATGCGCGTGGCATTCGAGAGGAGGCTCCGGAGGTTGCGATCGGACTCGGGAGCGGGGTGCTGGGCAAGCTCCTGATGAATCCTAGCGACCTGCAGGAATTGATTCCCTGGGACCTGCTGAGATTGATCGAAGCTAGGGCCCGGACCCGCCCCGGACAGGAGCGCGACCGCCAGAAGGGCAGAAGGCACCGTGCAGCGCGACTGAATTCTGTTTGGCTTGCGCGTCATGGGGTCCTCCTTGGGAAGTCCCGTAACGCCCTGGATCTAGCGAGACCGGTGCCATCTCGGGCGACTCGCGTATCACGCTAGCCGCCACAGGGGTGGACGATCGCCAACATCGTCATGAAGGCTCTTCGTGTGTAAGTTGGAAACCTCTGTGAAAAATCTACGCCACCTGCCTTGACGCGCGTCGGGTTCAACCGCGTGTCCGCGCCCCGCTTTTCTCCTGTGTGGCTCGTTCTGATCGGCATCCTTTCCGTGCAGTTTGGCGCGGTGGTTTCCAAAGGTCTGTTCGGCGAGATCCCCGGTGGGGATGGTGTTCCTCCGGCTGATCAGCAGTTCCCTGATCCTGCTGGCCCTTGTCCGGCCGCGGCTGCGCGGCCGGACGGTCACCGAGTGGCGGCCGGTGCTGGCGCTGGGGTTCGCGCTCGGCGCGATGAACTGGGCGTTCTACGAGTCGTTCGCCCGCATTCCGCTCGGTGTGGCGGTCACCATCGAGTTCGTGGGTCCGCTGTCACTGGCGGCGTTCGGCAGCCGGCGGCCCCGCGACTTGGTGTGGGTGGGCCTGGCCGCCCTCGGCATTACCCTGTTCGGTGCCGGCCCCACCAAGGTCAACGCCGTCGGGTTCGGTCTGGCGCTGCTCGCCGGCGGCTGCTGGGCGCTGTACATCGTCTCGACCGCGGCCACGGGGCGCCGCTGGGCCGGCGTCGAGGGGCTGGCCGTGGCCAGCACCATCGCCACGCTGGCGATCGCACCGTTCGCGGTGGTGGTGGCTGGCGAGCGGTTGCTCGAGCCTCGTCTACTGATGTTGGGGGCGCTGGTCGGTCTGCTGGAGCTCGGTGATCCCCTACAGCCTCGAGATGCTGGCGCTGCGCACCCTGCCGCCCCGGGTGTTCGGCATTTTGATGAGCCTGGAACCGGCCGCCGCTGCTCGCCGCCGCGGTCGTGCTCAGCGAGTGGCTCGCGCCCCTGCAACTGCTGGCGATGGCATGTGTGACGGCCGCGAGCGTGGGCGCCGCCCGCACGGAGGCGTGATGCGACCCCTTTCGGTATTCCATCAACGTCACATTGGACGGGTGCTGCGATCATCGTGCGTGGAAATTCTGGCGGCTCATGTGCCGCGCGGATCATGTCTCGTCGTATGATCGGCGCATGGCCATCACCCTGCGCGACGTGACGGACGCGGACCTGCCGATCTTCTTCGACCAGCACCGCGACCTCACCTACAATCACATGGCTGCGTTCACCCACAAGGACCCGGACGATCGCGCGGCGTTCGACGCTCACTGGAAGAAGATCCGCGCCAACCCGGAGAACAAGAACCAGACGATCGTCTTCGAGGGGCAGGTCGCCGGGCACATTGCGAGCTTCCCCATGGGCGAAGACCGCGAGATCACCTACGGGATCGCACGCCACCTCTGGGGCCGCGGCCTCGCGACGGAGGCGCTCCGCGCGTTCCTCGCGGTCGAAACGGACCGCCCGCTCCGCGCCCGCGCCGCGAAGGACAACGTCGGTTCGCTCCGCGTCCTCGCCAAGTGCGGCTTCGAGGTCATCGGCGAGGAGATCGGCTTCGCGAACGCGCGCGGCCAGGAGATCGAGGAGTTAGTCCTCCGCCTCTCCTGATCACGACGCCGCGGAGAGGACGTGGAGGAAGCCGTCAGCCCGCGACGAATTGTTCGAGGGCCTCCCGCACCCGCTCAAGTTCCGTCACTCCCTACCTCCGGCTTCCCCGTCATGGACGGGCACCGCCTCCCCGACGAGCGAACGCGACGGCAATCCCGAGATCTACGTGATGAACGCGACTCGGACCGGGCAGACGCGCCTGACGAACAACGCCGCGTCGGATTACACTTCCAACTGGAGCCCGTTGAGGTAGCACGGCCCCCGCACTGTCGCGCAGGGTATTGCGAGAACTGCCAAGTCCACGCCGCCGCGCCTCCGCGCGGTCGCGAGTTTGACGCGTGGAACGCCGGCGGGTTAACTGCCCGTCGGAGGTGCCATGACGACGCAGCGATCCCCTGGCGTTTTCCTTCGGCTGGCCGCTCGCGGTGCCACCTTTCTAGCTCTGATCCAGATCGCAACGCCTGGCTCGGCGTCTGCGCAGAAGACCGACCGAGCCTCCGAGGCCAGGCAGCCCAAGGCGCAGGCCGACTCCGTCGCGGCGCGACAGCGCTTCCTCGACATGTTCGCGCGCGCCTACTTCCCGGGCCGAACCGCCCAGCTGCTGGTCGTGCCGCACGAGGGCGAGTTCGTGACGCGGCCGGATTCCAACGTGACGTTCATGCACGGCTCGCCCTGGGAGTATGACGTTGCGATTCCGATCCTGTTCGCCGGCCCGGGGGTGAAGGCGGGCACTTACGCTACGCCGGCCGTGCAGCAGGACGTGGCGCCGACGCTCGCGGCCGCGCTCGGCACAAACATGCCTCCAACCGCGACCGGCCACGTGTTGCCGGTGCTGCGGAGTGGCTTCCCGCGACCGCGAGTCGTCATGCTGCTCGTTCTGGACGGTATGCGTCGCGACTACTTCGACCGGTACGCGAGCTCCATGCCGACGCTCGCCGCTTTGCGTCGGCGCGGCGCGTGGTTCTCCCAGGGGCGAATCAACTATCTCCCGTCCTGCACCGGGGTGGGACACTCGACGCTCGCGACGGGAGCGGACCCCAGCGTGCACGGGATCGCGGGCAACAACGTGTACGACCGCGTGCGCCATCGGCGATATGACCTGTTCACGGGATGCACGCCCCAAGACCTGATGGCATTGACGCTCGCGGACGTCTGGCAACTCGCAACCGGTGGGCGCGCAGTCATCCTCGCGCAGGGCAGCATCGAGCGCGCCGCGACGCCGCTGGCCGGGCACGGGGCGTGTCAGGTGAACGGCCTGCCGACCGTGCTCGCGAGCTACGATCAGCAGACGGGCAACTGGAAGACGGACCCCGACTGCTTCCGACTGCCCGCGTACCTCAAGGATCGCAACGCGAGCGCACTATGGGCGGCGAACCGGGAATGGATGGGCCATCGGATCGACTCGACCGTGGCCGTGCGCTACTCGGCGCTGTTCCCGCGCTTCGAAGCGGACGCCATGACGGCGATGATCGAGAACGAGCCTCTGGGCGCGGACAGCGTCACGGATCTGATCCTGATGAACTACAAGTGCGCCGATTTCGTCGGCCACCGATACGGTCCCGACTCGAACGAGCTACGCGTGACGCTCGAGGAAATGGATCGTCAATTGGCGCATATCCTCCGCGCGTTGGAGGCGAAGGTCGGTCAGGACTATCTGCTCGCGGTGACCGCGGACCACGGCATGCCCTCAGAGCCGCGCTCGCGCGAGGGCCGGCGCTTCGCCCCGTCGATCATCGACCTCCTGCACGGGAAGTTCGATCCGGAGGGGAAGCAGCTCGTCACGTTGTACGAGCCGGAGAACTGCCAGATCTTCGTGGACGAGGACCGGCTAACGCATCTGGGGCTCAGGTTGAGCGATCTGGCTCGGTTCCTCGAGGCGCAACGGATCTTCTTCGCCGTGTTCACCGAGGACGACGTTCGCCGCGCCGCCTACGCGCTGAAGCCGGCGACCTCGAGCCACTGAGTAGGTTCACTCGATGTTGCCGGCTGAGCTTCCGCTCGACGCCTACCGCCCATTCCGCCGCGACGTCGAGGCGCAGCGTCCGGCGATGGAGGCGATCGCGGCGCGGCACGGGCTGCCGCCCAGCGAGCTGGCGCCGTTCTCGCAGGGCACGCAAATCGTCTGGGGTACGCAGCGCTCCGTCATCAAGCTGTTCGTGCCCACGTGGCCCGAGGACACGCGCATCGAAATGTTGATGCTCGAGCGGCTCGTCGGCGCGGGCCTGCCGGTGCCTCAGCTCGAAGCGCGTGGCGAGGTCGCGGGCTGGCCGTACGTCGTGATGAGCCGCCTTCCGGGCCAGCGCGTTCCCGAGGCATGGCCCGAGCTCGATGCGGACGCGCGCGAGCGGCTGGCGCACGACATCGGCGCGGCGATGGCACATCTCGCCGCGCTGCCCGTCACCGGGCTCGACGCGTTGCTCGCCCCGCAGGAGTCGCTGCTGGCGGAGCGGCGGCCACGGCTGCTTCAGGATCAGCGCGAGCGAGGGGGCGACGACGCGCTGGATGGCGCAGCTGCAGGCGTTCCGCGACGCACTGCCGCCGCTGCTGCCGGCCGAGAGCGTCCTGGTCCACGCCGACCTGACGGCGGACAACATCCTCGTGCACGACGGCCGGCTCGCCGGATTCATCGACTTCGCGGATGCCTTCGTGGGCCCGTGGACCTACGAGCTGGCGGCGACGTCCTGCTTCGTGACGCAGGGCGATCGACGCTCGCAGCGTGCGCTCCTTGCGGGCCGCGGTGTCGAGGCGACGCCCGAGCTCCTCGTCACGCTGCGCTGCTGGGCGGTGCTCCACCGCTACAGCCACGTCGCGATCATGATGCAGCGCGCCGGCCACGCAAGCCTGTGGAGCTGGCTCGACACGCTGTGGTTGCCCTGAGGACCCGGCGCGGTCCGCTTGGCGACCGCCTGACTCCAGGGACCGAGCCAACCAGCCGACAACTCGTGGGAAACGTGGCGCGGGCTAGCTAGCCAGACTTGGAGGCGTGTGGATTCAAGGCCATTGATCCTGGTGGTCTGCATAGCGTGGGCGCTGCTCGCCCCGGTGCCAGTCCGTGCGCAGCTGCCCGGGGCACTGCCGCCCGACGCACTGATCCGGATCGCTTCCGCGGGCGACAGCACCCAACATCCGGTGATCCTGCTGCTGCATGGGAGGGTGGGTATCAGGGAGCGAAAGACATCTACGACCGGTACGCCGACAGGCTTGCCTCTCACGGCTACGACGTCTACGCCGTGCAGTACTACGACGCGAACGACGAGCGCGTCATGGAATCGCCGGACCGTTCGGCGAGGCAGGACCTTTTCCAGCGGCGGCTCCGTGGCTGGGTCGCCACCGTGAGCGGGGATCGGCTACGTGGCGCGCGAGCCGAGCACGGATGCTCGCAGGATCGGTCTGCTCGGATTCTCCAACGGCGCACTCATTGCGATCGGCACCGCCGGATTGGACCGCCGCGTCGGCGCCGTGGTGGAGCTCTACGGGGCCATGCCGTCCGCGTTGAGCAGCGTCATCACCCGCCTGCCTCCCACATTGATCCTCCACGGTGACGCGGACCAAGTGATCGGGGTGGAGAAGGCGTACGCGCTGGAGCGCTTTCTTCAAGAGCGTTCGATTCCGCACGCGGTCCACATCTATCCGGGTGCCGACCATGGATTCGACGGAGATCCTGTGAGTCCCGAGGCGCGGGATGCTCAGCGGCGTACGGTGGATTTCTTCGACGCTCAGCTTAAAAGGTAGGACCGGCTCGAAGGTGTGAGTCCCGCGTCCTCCCTTGTCACGCGCGTGTGGCAAAATCTGGAGGATGAACATCGATCGCAACTTCCCGGTCTCGGTCGCCCTGGCCGGAGGCGTCGCCCTCGCCACCGCGCTCGCCGCGCATCCCGCGGATTTCGCGCGCACATCCGTCCACCGCGCAAGCACGCATCCGATGCGCTACCACCTCGCGTTGCCGCGCGGCTGGAAGGCTGATCGCGCCTGGCCGGTCCTGGTCGTGATCCCGAGTGCGGCGCGTGACTTCGCGGGCAACCTCGAAGCGTTCGACAGCGCGCGTGGCGCCCGGCCGTACATCCTGGTCGCCCCCGAGGTGCTGAGCTGCGGCGGCGCTCGCAGCCGCACCCGCGATCATTATTCCTATTCAGCCGCCGAATGGGATTCGCTCCAGGGCGACGACTTCGCGTTCGAGGACGCGGGGCTCGCGGTGGTGCTCGCCGACGTGCACCGGGAGCTGCGCGGCGACACGCGAGCGTTCCTCACCGGTTGGGAGGCCGGCGGCCACACGGTGTGGGCGCAGATCTTTCGGCATCCCGAGCGCTGGCGCGGCGTAGCGCCGGTGACCACCAACTATCAGTCGCGCGGTGTGACGGCCTCGTCGTTTTCGCGTGCGCCCGAGCGGGCGACGCTGCCCATCCAGCCGTTCCGTTGCGGGGCGCCGAGCGCCGACGCGATGCAGGCGATTCCTTACTGCGATCAGCAGACGGCGCAGGCGCTGCGCGAGGCGCGCGAGCACGGCTTCGCGCCGCGACCGGTACGCATGGTTCCCGGCGCCGATCACGGGCCGTTGCCGGAAGCGGTGCTCGCGTGGTGCGACTCGCTCGTCCGGATCTCGGCGCCGAAAGCCCGCCGGCTCAGCCGAAGAAGAGGTAGGTCACTCCGATCGCCGCGATCACGCCGATCATCTCCGCGGCCAGCGCCGCAGGCGGCCCCGGTTGACCATTCCCCCGCAATCGCCAGAATTGAAAGGGTTCACTGAACGATCATGGGACGCAATATGAGCGACACTCCAGCCCAATCGCGCATGGCCACCGGCCGACTCCTCACCGTGACGTCGCTGCTTTCGCTGATCTTCCTGACGCTTCACGTCTCGGACGACATCGCACGCGGAATCTCGTCCCTCAACCTCGCATCCATGATCGCGGTGCTGGTGGTCGCGATGCTGCTGTACGCCACGCTGACGGGAGAGGGCAGGCGCGCGGGCGCCGTGAGCGGATTCCTGATCGGCCTCTTCGCGCTAGGGATGCCCGCGCTCCACTTCCGCGGCGCGCGCATCAATGAGATCGCGCGGTCCAGCGGCGGCCTCTTCTTCATCTGGACGCTCTGGGCGCTTGGCGCGCTCGGCGCTACCGGGATGATCCTCCTCGGTGCGCGCGTTCCTGGCGTCGTTCCGATCAGCGAAGACGTCCCGCTAACTCGAAGCTTCAGTGGTCGAGGCGCTCGTGGATGTCGCGCAGCATCGCCTCGATCCGGTCGAGCCGACGGGACCGAACTCCCTACGCTGTCGGCACGGCGCGGGTACTCAGCGAGCGGGCGAAGACCAAGGTCAGTCGGTGGCCCGCGCAAAGTAGAAGGTCAAGGCAGGGCATGGTCCTGGGCACTCGACAATGACACGCAGTTCCCGGAGGGTACGGGCGTAGAGTCGGTTCTACGTGCATGGAAGTTCCTATCCCTCGACAGGTTCCGAAGGGGCTGGTGGGATAGCTGCCCTTCGGCGCCCGCAACCAGCACGCCCGGGCGTTAGGATGCCGCAAACGCAACGCATTGCTGCTGGCGGCAGTCACAGTACCGGAGCGAGGAAGCCCGAGATGCGCGGTGAATCCTTCGAGTCGACGAGTCTGCGTTCCCGCGAGCGAGCCGGGCTGGTGATCGCCATCATGGCACTGGCGATAGCTCTCAACCCGCTCAACCGCCAAGTGCGCGTCTGGCTCCGCGACGAGGTGGTCAAAGGCGTGCCGTACTGGGCCGACCACCTGTTCTTCATGGTCACACTGATGGTTGTGGTGTGGGGGCTGATAGGGCTCCTGATCCTCGGTCCGCATGGCCTGGCGCTTGGCCGGCCGGAGCGGCCCAGAGAGGCGTGGCTGGCTGGGCTCGTCTCCGGACTCGGGCTGACCGCGCTGGTTATGGCCACACTCGCGGCGCTCGGCTCCCTCGTGATAGAGCCGCATCCGGAATTGGCCTGTGCTGTTCGCCAACTTCGTCAGCAACTTCTACGAGGAGTTCATCTACCGCGGCGCCATTCTCGGGCTCTTGCTCACGGTACTGGGCCGCCAGCGCGCGTGGCCCGCGGCAATCATTTCCGCCGTGCTCTTCTGCCAGGGCCACCTGCATTATCCACCCGCGCTGCTGGCCACCGTATTCGTGGCCGGCCTGGTCTGGGCCTGGATGACCATTCGTTATCGGAGCCTCTGGCCCGCCTGGGTCAGCCACACCCTGGCCGACACGATCGTTGACGCGTTGGTCAAGACATGACTGACCACGCTGCGTCGTTCATGGCGGGCAGGATGAGCCGGTGGGCATACGGGAACCCTGAAACGATTAGGGTCTCCGTCGGGAAGCTGATGCCCTCGGGTGTCAGGTACTGCTGGGCACCTTGCTCGACCTCGTCCTTGAATTGTCTCGCGCTCGGCATCCGGCATCAGCCGCAACTTGTCGAGCAAAGTGTCGGACATCGCCGTGCGGATTTCGAAATAGCGATCGAAAGAAGGCAGATCGATATTGAAACAAATCGTCGTCTCGCGCACATCGGCCGCACTGGCTTCGCGAAGGATGGAGGCTAGCTTTCCCGGCGACGCATGGCGGAACGCGCCCGGAGCATCCGGGTCCGGAGCAGGCCGGTCGACGTGGCGATCGAGAACATCCAGTAGGACGCGATGAAACGGATTCGCGGCGCGCGTCCCCCAGACGCCGTACGCCACGCGTCCTCCCGGCTTCAAGACCCGCAAGGCTTCCCGCACGGACTCCTGTGGATTCGAAAAGAACATGACGCCGAAGCGACATAGCACGGCGTCGAACGTCGCGTCCTCGAAGGACAGCGATTCCGCGCGGGACTCTTTGCAGTGCATGTTCGTTAAACCTGCGGATGCCGCGGCCCGTGCGGCCTGCGCGACCATCTCCGGAACCATGTCCGCGCACCAGACCGTCGCGCCGCGGCCTAAACCGGCCGCGACGTCGAGCGCCACATCCCTGGTGCCGCCGGCGACATCCATAAGACTGTATCCGGAGGCGGGCGCTGTTTCCGGAACGGCCGCCTCACGGCACATCGCGATCGTCAGAGGGCGGTACATCTTCAACCGCGCCTCCTGATGCGCTTCCAAAGGACGCCGCCACCGCACTGGAAGTTGCTGAACACGCTATCGTGGCTCAAGCGGCGCACCCCGCTCATGATTTTGGAATGACCATTCTATGGAGTGTTGGAGGCCATCAATGGCTATGGCGTGGTCAACGGCGAATAATGATTGGCCACCAGCTGCCAACGTCCTTTCTTCAGAACCCAGACGCGCGTGAATCGATTGTCGCGCGGAACGGCTTTGCCTTTGTCTATTCCGCTCATCGTCGAGCGGCCGGTTTCTACCGCGGTACTTCCATAAACCCGCACGCGGACGTCGGCGGTCGTGATCGATCGGTACTTGAGCTCGTGCGATGTGAAGTCGGCGATGACCTGTGCCTTGTTCCGAACGACGCCGGTTGGTCCGATGCCGAGAAAGTCGTCGGCGTAGATTTGGCGAAGGGCAATCGTGTCGGCGGCGATCTGCGCGTGAATCCGGTGGTCGTCCTGTTGCCGAACAGCCTGCTCCGCATTTGTGGTGTCGGGTGTCTGTGCGCTCGACTTCTGCGCCACAGCGGCACAGGCCATCCAGAGCAGGAATGCAGCGATGATGGAGGTTCGGTTCAAGGAAAGCTCCTTGTCATGGAACTTGGCGCTGGCGTTCTGACCACCGGAGGTAGTGATTGAGAAGTGGGGCCGACGCACTCGGTTTCTACTCCCCACCCCCGTTTGCCCCTCCTGTGCACCGCTTGGCTTTGTTACCGGCACCATACTCTCCGGGATCCGTCGCGGCCATTCGAGGGGCGAGCTTGTGGGGAGAGATCCGGGAGGGGTGGAAGAGTGCGCCGCAGCGGAGTCTGTCACACACAGCGATCAGCTCCGGTCAGCCTCGAAGGCCCCCTCGTACGGCAATCAAAAGGCCCTTGGCGCGGTGCAGCTGAGTCGCCCAATCCCGTCATTCCCGGCCAGCAGTTGGGCAGCAGTCGGTCGTGCTCCCAAGCCACCGGGTTGCGACGCCGATCCTGCGGATGCGCCGCTTCCGCTTGTTGACGCCCGCAGGTACAGCTTGCGCCTTGGTCAAGGCGTGCGCGATTCACTATGATCCGCGCCCCCACTCGCGCCGCCGTCACGAACGGCGCCCTGCGTACTACCGGGCACGGAGGCTCTCCGCGTTGCGTCGCTGGTTCCGTGAACCGCCGCTGTATTTTCTCCTCCTCGGCGCGCTGCTCTTCGCCGGCTACGGGCTGGTGAAGCCCCGATTCCGGCCCCCGCTCACGTCGCGGCGGATCGACATCACCTCCGGTGAGGTGGATCAGCTCGCGCAAGCCTTCGAACGACAATGGCGGCGTTCGCCCACGCCCGCCGAGCTTCGCGGCCTGGTCGACGACCGGATCCGCGAAGAGGTGCTCTATCGCGAGGCGGTCGCGATGGGGCTCGATCGCGACGACGTCGTGATCCGCCGGCGACTCGCCCAGAAGTTCCAGTTCCTGACCGAGGATCTGACCGAAGCCCACGTCCCGACGGATGCGGAGCTCGAGCGATACCTTGCGACCCATCGCGAGCGCTATGTGGCCCCGTCGAGGCTGACGTTTTCCCAGCTCTACTTCAGCCAGGCGCGGCGCGGGTCACGCGCGCAGCCCGACGCGGTTCGAGCGCTCGGAGGCGTTGCGCGCGGGCGCACACCACCGCCCGGCCTGCGCGGCGATCCCTTCTGCTCCAGGCGAGGTTCGTGGGCATGACGCCCGAGGAGATCGGCCGCGTGATGGGCTCCGACTTCGGCGCCGCGGTCGCGCAGGTTTCCGGCAGCGCGTGGACCGGGCCGCTCCCGTCCAGCTATGGGTGGCATCTCGTGAAGGTCGAGCGGCGAGTCGAGGCCACCGCTCCTGCGCTCAGCGACCGTTCGCGACGCCGTGCGCCGCGACTGGGAGGAGGAGCAGCGCAGGCGCCTCAACGGGGAGCTCTACCGGCGCCTTCGCGAGCGCTACGAGGTCGTGATCCATCCGGCCGCGCCGGGTGACGCGCAGGCGTCGGCCATGCCCCCACCAGATTCGTCGGCGCGATGAAGAAGGCGTTCGGCATGGGCATGCTCGCGCTGGCAACGCTGGCTTCCTTCAGCGTCGCGGCCGCGCATGAGGTGCGCCCCGCCTACCTCGAGATCCGGGAGAGCGTGCCCGGCCGTTACCAGGTGGTGTGGAAGGTGCCGCAGCGCGGCGAGTACGTCCTCGGCCTCAGAGTCCTCTGGCCGCCCGGCGCGCGCGACGCCGCGCCGCCCGCCGAGGAGTCCGTCGGCGACGCGTTGATCCAGCGGCGCGTGATGGAATTCGGCCGCGACGGATTGGTTGGGAAGAGCATCGCGATCGACGGCCTCGCGACCACCACCACCGACGTGCTGATCCGCATCGAGCTCTTCGACGGCCGTGTGCAGACCCACCTCCTCAAACCCGGGAACGCGGGGTTCATCGTGCCGGCGCGGCGCTCGACATTCGAGGTCGCCCGCGACTATCTCGGCGATGGGCATCGAGCACATCTTGCGGCGGGTTCGACCATCTGCTGTTCGTGCTGGGACTGCTGCTGCTGGTCAGCAGGCTCTCGAGCCTCGTCAAGACCATCACCGCCTTTACGCTCGCGCACAGCCTCACGCTCGGACTCGCGACCCTGGGGCTGGTTCGCGTTCCGCAAGCGCCCAGTCGAGGCCGCGATCGCGCTCAGCATCGTGTTCCTCGCCCGCGAACTGATCGAGGGTCAGCGCGGCAACGCTGGCCTCGCCACGCGGCGGCCGTGGCTGATGTCATTCGGCTTCGGCCTGCTGCACGGCTTCGGTTTCGCCGGAGCGCTGAGCGCGGTGGGGCTGCCGCAGGGCGACGTTCCGCTCGCGCTCGCGGGATTCAACGCGGGGGTCGAAGTCGGCCAGCTCCTGTTCGTGGCTGTGGCCCTGATCGTGGTCGCCGCGCGCACGGCGTATCGCGGTTCGCGCTCCCGTCTGGTTGCGAGCCGCGCCGGCCTACGGCATCGGCTCACTCGCGGCGTTCTGGACGATCGCACGTGTCGCCGCGTTTCGCTGAAGGATGAAGACGACGGCAAGCGGTGGAGTCATCCAACCGAGGAGAAGGACCATGCGCAAATGGCGGATTACCGGAGTGGCGATCGCGACGATTGCAGTCCTGTTCGCGCGGATCGGCGCCGGCCCAGGAGCACGACCAGCCGGATCGCGGCGACCGTGAACAAGGTGTTCCCGAAGGGTGGTTACTCGACCCAGGCCGGGAAGAAGTATCCGACTCGCGTGTTCTTCGGCGACACGCACCTTCACACGTCGGCCTCGATGGACGCCGGCGCGTTCGGATGCCGGCTGGGCCCGGCCGACGGGTATCGCTTCGCGCGCGGCGAGGAGCTGCTGTCCTCGACCGGCGTGCCGGTTCGACTCTCCCGGCCGCTCGACTTCCTAGGTGGTATCCGACCATTCCGACAACCTGGGCTTCTTTCCCAAGCTGTTCGCCGGCGATCCCAAATACCTGGCGGATCCGACCGGGAAGCGCTGGCACGAGATGGTGATGGCTGGGGGCCAGGAGGCGGTGAAGGCGGCGCTCGAGGTCATCTCTTCGTTTTCCCAGGGTAAGTTCCCCAAGGCGCTCGCTTCGCTGCCCGGCACCGAGAATTATCGCTCGGCATGGAAGGTGGCGGTGGACGCGGCCGAGGAAATACAACACGCCCGGGCTGTTCACCGCGTTCGCCGGCTACGAATGGACCTCCAATACCAAAGGCAACAATCTCCACCGCGTGGTCATTTACCGCGACGGCCCCGACAAGACGTTGCAGATGGATCCCTACACGACGGTGAAGCCCCAGGGCAGCGACAATCCACGCGACCTGTGGAAATGGATGGACGCCTACCAGCAGAAAACCGGCGGACGCGTGCTCGCCATCGCCCACAACGGGAATCTCAGCAACGGAATCATGTTCCCGCTGGTCGAGTCGTTCACCGGAAAACCGGTGGATCGCGAATACGCGACGACCCGGGCGCGCTGGGAGCCGCTCTATGAGGTCACACAGATGAAGGGAGACGGCGAGACCCACCCGGTGCTCTCGCCCAACGACGAGTTCGCGAACTTCGAGCGCTGGGACAAGGGCAACCTCGACCTGAGCACGCTGAAGAAGCCCGAGATGCTGACCTACGAGTACGGGCGCCAGGCTCTGCAGTTGGGCCTCCAGCTCGAGCAGAAGCTCGGGGTCAATCCCTACAAGTTCGGCTTCATCGGCTCGACCGATGCGCACACCGCGCTCGCCACCGCCGACGACGACAACTTCTACGGCAAGCTGCCGAGCACGGAACCGAGTCCGACGCGCGCGGAACACGTCGCGATTCAGTTCGCGGGCAGTTCGGTCAAGATCATGGGTTGGGAGATGGCCGCCTCGGGCTACGCGGCGGTGTGGGCCAAGGAGAACACGCGCGAGGCGCTGTTCGACGCCATGCAGCGGCGCGAGACCTACGCCACCACCGGTCCGCGTATGATCGTCCGCTTCTTCGGCGGTTGGGACTACACGGCGGCCGACGCGAAGACCCGCAACCCGGCCGAGGCCGGCTATGCGAAGGGCGTTCCCATGGGGGCGATCTGAAGCCGCCGGCGGCGGGCAAGGTGGCGCCGACGTTCCTCGTCGCCGCGCTCAAGGACCCGATTGGGGCCAACCTCGACCGCATCCAGGTCGTCAAGGGCTGGCTGGGCGCGAAGGGCGAGCGGCACGAGAAGATCTTCGACGTCGTGTGGTCGGGTAACCGCAAGCGCGAGGCGAGCGGCAAGCTCGAGGCCGTGGGAAGCACGGTCGACGTCGAGAACGCGGTCTACACGAACACGATCGGCGCTCCCGAGCTGATCACGGTGTGGAAGGACCCCGAGTTCAACGCGTCCCAGCGCGCGGTTTACTACGCGCGCGTGCTCGAGATCCCGACGCCTCGCTGGACCGCCTACGATGCGAAGCGTTTCGGAGTGAAGTTGCCGCCCGAGGTCCCCATGGTCACGCAGGAGCGGGCCTACACTTCCCCTATCTGGTACACACCAGCGAGGTAAGTTGGTGCGCCGCGAAGGAATCGAACCTTCAACCTACTGATTAAGAGACGATAACCGCCGCCAGCACGAAGCGATCGTCGCGCAGCGCATTACGAGAAATGGCCAGAAGTTGCGCCCGGAGCGCGCGGGCATCGGAGGGCACCCGTGGGTACCTGATGGAACGCGAAACGGGACCACTTGTCCCGTTTGCGCTGATACCGATGCCGCGGGTTGCGCGCGAGATCTCGGCGACTCGGCCGCGATGACAATCCCCTACTTCGCGAGCCGAATTGCAGGCGCGGACACCTGCGTCGAGTATGGCATTGGACTCGGCGCGATCCGGGGTCGCGCGGGCGAGCTGGAGCGTCCCGGCGAGGAGCCCCAAGAAGGCCGCCGCGTCTGCGCGGCCCACCTGCCTTGCCTTGCCGTGACGACAACCCGGCCGCGAGTGCATCAAGGGTCGGCGTGTTGTGGGATGCGAAGGTGTGTCGCGTTGCGCGGGGGTGCCGTGCCACCTCTGACGCCAACGCCGCGATCGTGCATCCCGTCCCCGTCGCGTCGCGGTGCTCCGGGCTCAGGTAGGCGCGAATCACCATCTCCAGGTCAGCTCTGTGGAGCGCTTGCTCGAGTTCCCCATGCCGAGCGTCAAGCGACCGAATAAGGGTTTCTCGAAGCAGCGCCTCCTTCGACTTGAAGTGCGTGTAGAACGTGCCAACCGTCAAGCCGGCCTCGGCCATGACCTTCGCGAGGCCCACGGCGGCGATGCCGTGCTCACGAAAGAGGCGCGACGCGGCCTCCAAGATCCGCTCCCGTGTCGCTGCGTTGTGTTCCGGCGCATATCGCATTCGTGCCTCGCACAGCTCGGGTACTTACTTCACCTTGATCACGACCTTGCCCTTTGCTCGTCCAGCTTCGACGTAGGCCAGCGCTTCATTCGTCGACTGGAATGGAAAAGTCTTGTCGACGACCGGGCGTATGTATCCAGCGCCGATCAGGGCAGCAATTTGTCGCAGCTGCACGCCATTTGCGTGCATGAAGAGAAACGAATATGTGGTGTTGAGGCTCCTTGCCTTTCGTCTCACGCCCGAACTCAACAGCCGCGTCAGGAGCTTCACGAACCAAGGTGCTCCGATCGCTACCGCGAAGTCTGGATCAGGCGGACCGGAGATTGAAACGAGACGCCCACCGGCTCGCAACACGCGCAAGGACTTGTCGAGCGCCTTGCCATCTTGGCTGTGCAGCACCACGTCGTAGTCGCTCAGCTTGTTCTCGAAATCATCCTTCTTGTAGTCCACGATGACGTCCGCGCCGAGACTGCGAACCAAGTCGACATTCGCCATGCTCGTTGTGGTCGCCACAGTGGCGCCCAGATGCCTCGCCAGCTGAATCGCAAACGTGCCTACACCGCCCGAGCCGGCTTGAATGAACACCTTCTGACCCTGCTTGAGCTGCCCTCTTTCGACGAGCGCTTGCCATGCCGTCAAGCCCACCAAGGGAATGGATGCCGCTTCCTCCATCGTGATGTTCTTCGGCTTCAATGCCAGGTCCTTCTCTTGGATAGCGATGAGTTCCGCGAAGGTGCCGATGCGAGGGTCCGCCGGGCGAGCATAGACCTCGTCGCCAGGCTTGAAGTGCTTCACGCGTGCGCCGACTCGGACCACGATGCCGGCCACATCGTGACCCAGAACGAACGGCACGCGGTAAGGGCAGGATCAGTTTGAACTCGCCCTTCCGAATCTTTTGAATCCAAGAGGTTCACGCCAGCGGCGTGTACCTGAACGAGAACGTCATCCTCCTGCACCTGCGGGTCTGCGAGAGTTCACCGGCCCGCAGAGCAACTTTGCTCCCATACCGATCCAAGACAAATGCTTTCACAACATCTTCCTCCACGACAGCGACGACGCCAGCGCCACTTCCAGGGAGCCGAGTCCGCGCAGCGCGAGCTGAGTCAGGAGGATCACCGGTACGCCGGATGCAGTACCGAGCTCCCGGTAACCGAATGGCGCCCCGCCGCCGTCGACCGTTCTGTTGGGGGCGTCCGCGTATTTTGCGGCAGTCATTGTTTCGCGCCGCTCGACGCCACGGCCGGAACATCGAGCCTCAGGTCTCTTCGAATCCCCGCGTCCATCAGGAGAGCGGGCATATTATGTGCGAAGAAATCGCAAGCGGCGCGCAAGACCACCGGCTGTGTATCGGACTTTGGGGCGAGACGCGCCGGCAACTCTCAGCACGACGTCGGCCACGACGCGGGGCTGTTCGGCAGTGGCCATCACTTCCTTCACCCTCTTGTTCACCGCTGCGCGAACCTCGCGGTACTCATCGAGCATCGCGTCGGGTTCCAGGAAGTTCGCGTCGAACAGCGTCTTCGTGTACGCGGGCTCGATGACCGAGACCCGGATGCCCCGCGTACGCAGCTCATGGTCGAGCGATTCCGAATAGCCTTCGATCGCGTGCTTGGTCGCGGCATAGAGCGCCCCGTACGGCATGGGCAAGAAGCCCAGCACGGAGCCGATGTTGATGATGCGACCAGCCCCTGCTGTCGCATCAGGGGCACCACCGCGCGCGTCATTCGGACGATCCCGAAGAAGTTCGTGTCGAAGATCGATTGCGCCTGTTCGATCGAGCTCTCTTCAGCTCCGGCGGGAGCGACACCGAAGCCGGCGCTATTCACGAGCAAATCGATCCTGCCGGCGCTCCGCACCACTTCCTTCACGGTGGCCTCGACGGATCCATTACTGGTCACGTCAAGGGTCAGCATTTCGAATGATGGTTGTCCCACGGTGGCTGGTCGTCTACTGGTACCGAAGACCTTGTAGCCAGCCGCAGCAAGCCGGGCTGCCGTAGCTTCGCCGATCTCTCGATGACGCGCCCGTAACGAGCGCTACCTTGCCCTTGATCATGTCTTGCTCCTGTCTGGTCCCAGCGTCTGAAGATGCTGTGGAAGCGGTTCTCGCCGCGCCTCGTCCATTACAGTATGATCATAATGCAATTAATTGGATGCACAAGAGGGCGGCACCGATTCTCAGTTTGAACTCCGCAGCGAAGCGCAGGGCGTCAACGCGCTGAAGGCAAGCCCGCGGGTGGCTCGCAGGGGCGGCGCTGGGTTGGATGGGGCCCGGCACAATCGTCGGCGTGGGCGGCGGGCGGCCCGCTGCCGAGACGTCCGTCTTTCCACCAGCTTCTTTAGGGGCACCATGCTCGCGCGGCCGCGGGCGTCGCGTCGGACAGCTCGAGGTAACGCGGCTCCCGCGTGGCGTAGTAGATTTCGGTCTGGACCAGCGCTTGGGCTCAGGCGTGGTCAACTCGGCGCCGTCGGCGAACTTGTGGAGCGCTGCGGGCGGTATCGACTGCGCTCGATGAGACTTGTGGGCCAGAAAGAAGTTGGTGCGCCGCGAAGGAATCGAACCTTCAACCTATCGCGCGCTTTGCTCGTAGGGCTCTCGTCAGCTTCGTCTGGTGGGCCCGACGACTGCATGGCTGGGTGAGTTCGCAAGGGATCGGGGCCATGCCGCGCGGAACCACAGGTTGCGCCTGGACACCGAGGTGATCCGTGTCCAGTGAGGCAGGAGTCAACGTGAGGCTCGAACCGCTCTATCGGATCCGCTTTACTTACCCTGCGGGATGGGAGATCAAGCTTGAGGGAGGCTGGGAGCAGCGCTTCTATCTGGCCGAGGGGCGCTGCGAGGGCACGATCAAGGGTCGCTTTCGTGGCGCCAACTTCCCACGCCGGCGGGGGGCTGATGGTCCGTTCCGACCCGATTTGCGGGCCGCAATCGAGACCGACGACGGTGCGACGATCATGCTCGAGTTGCATGGCTACGGGCGAGCGTACCCACCGGGCCGACGTCAGATTGTAGGATGCGTATTCCACCTCAGCGACCACGAGCGCTATCGGCGGCTGAACGACGTCGTGTGCGTATGCGTCGGAGAGGTGCGCCGGCCAGCGGATCCCAGCCAGACCGAGCCGAATCTCGTGATTAGACATCGCCGAGCTCGTCTGGGAGCCGATCGACGATTGAGGAATCCCGGAGGTTGGTGCGCCGCGAAGGAATCGAACCTTCAACCGACTGATTAAGAGTCGGTTCGCGGCACGGACGAACCGGGATGAATCAGGGTGAAGCGTGGTGAGTACATCGCAGCTTTCGCCCCGTTCTCGCTTGGGGCGAAAACACGGTTCATCCCGGTTCGTCCCGGTTCGCGCGGCCTACAGTTGGACTACAGTCCAGCGCAATCCAGGTGCGGAAGGGTCGCCCGGCGCTTCGGTAGCCACGGAGACCGGACCCAGACGCGCCTAGGGGCCGCAAGCAGCGCCCGGCGCCGCCGATAACTGAGGCGGCTCGAGGATCGGACAAGTCGTGGAGGAACGAGAGATGTCCCCCATCTGCCAGATCATTGAGATCAGTGGGAGGGCTTCCCGTGCTGCTCGCTCTCCTCGCCTTTGCGGCGGCCCGCCCATCCCGGGGAGCCGAACTGAAGGACAGCGAATCAGGCGGGCAGCAAGGAGGGTCTTCGATGTCGCGTGCTTCCACGACCGGACGTTCACAACGGTGGGGATACCCAACTCTCGGCCGTCATCGGCATGGTTCAGCCGAAGACGCGAGAGAACCGGAGACGATCGATCTCCCAAAGTTTGAGGATCACGAAGGTGATCATGTTGGGAGACTCGACGCTGCGATACGTGTTTCGCTCTCCTACCGGGCAGATCGTTCGTGCCTGGTGGAGACGCCCGTTTCCGACGGCTTCTCATCAGGCGGCGCGGGCGGATTTCGCAGTGTTCCGGCTGGCGCGCCCGGAGCCCGGGCGTTGGACCGTGACGGTTGACGCCGCCGCGTCGAGCCGGCCAGCTCAGTGATGGGATCGATATCAGCACTGAGTGGGTCCGGTCGAAGAGCGAGCCCCATCTCGAGACCATGACCCGCGACTCCGATCCCAGGTACAGCATTGGCTCCTGGTGGAGCCAGGCACTCCCGTCTACGTTCGGGCGTTCGTCGTGAAGGGCGATCGTCCCGTTCCCGGCGTGGAGTGGAAGATCTCGGCGCGGATCTATCCAATGGACTCGCTACGCACTCCCAAAGACTTCACTGCAGGAGATCTCAAGTTTTCGACGATGGCCACCATGCCGACAGGGCCGCCGACGATGGAATCTACGTCGGCACCCTTCCTACCCAGGGACCCGATGCGCTCTATCGGATCCTTGCAGAGGCCAAGACACCGAAAGGAATCCGGTACACCACGTCGGGCGATGTCGAGGTCCAGGCCGAGTATGATCTGCTCATCGTCGACGAAATCGTCGTGAGCCCTGACCCTCGGGTCGGAAAGCCAGTGACGCTGACGGTGACCGTGAAGAATGACGGGCATCGCGGACTACCGGGGTGTGGGGTTCCGAGCTCGATGTGGATCAACAGGAGGAGAGAGGGGTCGCGGCAGACGTTCGACCTGAAAGCGGGCGAGGTCTCGGCGGATCGTGACCACTTGGATTCCATACAGTGCGGGCGACCACAAAGTGAATCTCTCGATCGATCCCTTCATTGAACCGTATGAGGTCGACTACGCGAACAACGGCCGCAGCACCGCCATAAAGGTGCGATAGGGTCGAGGTAGGCCAGCCGGGATCTCCGGGCCTCCGTCCTGGCCAGGTTGGTGCGCCGCGAAGGAATCGAAACCTTCAACCTACTGATTAAGAGTCAGTTGCTCTGCCAATTGAGCTAGCGGCGCGCCACGCAATGGGGGACCTTTCTACAGCAACTTGCGGCGCCCGGTCAAACCCGTCCGCGCCCCTCGCGCGCCCGGCCTCGTCTTGACCCCTCGCGGGCACATTCCTAGAGTAGCCCCGCAACCGGAGTCCGCCGACACGGAGGTCGTCCACTGTCCGAGAGCCGGATCACGAATCGCTCGCCGCTGGGTCGTTCTCGCCGCCGTGGTCGTCGTGCCTCGCGCGCACGGCACTCATCGGCTTCCTCACCGCGAACAACAGCCCCCTTCACGGCGACGAGCCCCATTACGACGGCCTCGCGCGCAGCCTTCTCGCGGGTCAGGGCTCACCTATCACGGCCGGGTGCTGCCCGAGCGCGCGGTCGGCTGCACCGGTGGTGCTGGCCGGATCTATCGCACGATCGGCGACGATCGCCGCACGGTGGCGATCGTGCAGGGCCTGTTCGACACCGGCACCGCGCTGCGCTCACCGCCGCCGTGGCCTCACTGGTGTTTGCGAGCCCGCTCCGCAGGAGCGGTGGCATTCCTGATGGTGATGGTGTGGCCGAGCTTCGTGCAGAACCAGCATGAGCCTCTACGCCGAATCGCTCTTCACGCTGGGAATGACGGCGGTCGTCTTCGGCTTCGCGCGCTTCCAGCGCTCGCCGTCGTGGACGTGGGCGATCGTCACCGGACTCGTCGCGGGCGTCGTCACACTGGTGCGACCGACCGCGCTGAGCCTGCTCGCCGGCCTGGGTCTGGGATGGCTGATCCTGCGCGCCCGTCGCGAACTCCGGCAATTCCCGAAGCTCGTGGCCATGGGCCTGGTGGCCGCGCTCGCCGCCGCTCCTCGGCGATCTACAACGAGCGTCACTACGGCGTGATGACGCCGGGGGCGATCCACGGTGGCGAGCAGTTCTGCATCGGCGCGCTGCTCGAGACCAAAGGGCGCTGGCAGCACGAGATTTGGTGGCCGATCCGCAAGCAGATCATCGCCGACGAGGCGCAACGACTCGGACGCTCGCCCACCGTGGGTGAGCAGCGAGGAAGCTTTCTTCCGCCACGGCCTCGAGACCTGGAAGACGCACCCGCTCGAGAGCGTATGGATCACCGTGCTGCGCGTGTGGCGTCTGGTGCTGCTCCCGTCATCGGGCCCGATCTCCCGTTCGTGCGCATCGGTTCTTCCTCGCGCTGGTGGCGCTCTACGTGCTGGCGTGGCCCGCTGCGGTGAGTGGATCTCGCGCGTCCCGATCCGGCGCGGGCGCACGCGGGCACGATCACCGTGGGCTTGCTGTGGACCATCGTGCTGCTCGCGACGATGTACACCATCTCGCGTTACCTGGAGCCAGAGCGACCCATGGTGATGGTCCTCGCTCTCCGGCACGGTGGCGAGCTTCCTCGCGCGTCAGTGGGATCCGGATCGGCTAGGCCTCGGCAGATTCTTTCGCGCCTTCGCATCCGCTTGACGCGTGCCGGAGCTGTCCAGGGCGTCCCGAAGCCTCCGTGCTATTCTGCGCATTCGTCTCGACACTGCTCAGGAGGACGCCAGCCTTGGCGCTTGCCGCACCGCGACTACACGTTCGTTCGATATTGGCTGGCCGGTTCTGGTCTATGTCGTCGATGATCTTCACGCTCAGCGCTCAATCCCACCTCCGCGTGCCCTTCCGTTTCCAGAACGCCGACAAGGTGGTCCACACGACCGAGTACTGCGGCCTCGGTCTCCTGGTGGTGCGCGCTGCGCGCACGCTGCCGCGACTCCAGAACGCCGCGGTCGCGGGCTCGTCGCGATCACGATCGGCGTCGGGATCGGAGGCGCCGACGAGCTGTTCCAGTCCAGCTGGTGCCGGGCCGTGATTCGACGTGTTCGACCTGATCGCGGACCCGATCGGGGTGATCGGTCGCGCAGGTTCTCTACGTGTGAGGTGAAGCGCCCGTGAGCGCCAAGCACCAAGCGCCGCGCGGCACCGCGATCTGCTCCCGGCGAGACGGAGCGCTGGCAATGGGCGAGAGCGCCAGGCGCGCGAGGTGCTCGAGCGCTACGGCTACCGCGAGATCCGCACGCCGCTGTTCGAGGACTACGAGCTGTTCGCGCGCACGCTCGGGCGAATCGAGCGACGTCGTCCAGAAGGAGATGTACCGGTTCAAGGACCTCAAGGCGCCGCGATCTCGCGCTGCGTCCGGAAGGCACCGCGGGCGTGTGCCGCGCCTATCTCGAGCACGGACTCGGCGGGCCAGGCGCGGATCCACCGCCTGTGGTACATGGGCCCGATGTTCCGCTACGGCCGCCCGCAGAAGGGCCGCTACCGCCAGTTCTGGCAGATCGGCGCCGAGGTGATCGGCACCGACGGCGCCGGCCGCCGACGTCGAGATGATCGCGTTGTTCGTCGACGTGTTCGAGTCCTGGGGCTTCGAGAACCTGCACGGTCGCGCGTGAACAGCGTCGGCACGCTCCGAGACGCGCCGCGTCTACGGCGAGTCGCTGCGACGAATGGCTCGCGCCGGCGCGCGACCGGCCATCGGCGCCGACTCGCGCACGCGGCTCGAGACCAATCCGCTGCGCGTGCTCGACACCAAGGATCCGCAGCAGGCGACCTCGACGGCCCTGACGGGCGGCGCTCGACGGCGCTGCCGCGCATGATCGACGCGCTCGACGCAGCGAGAGCCGCGCGCATTGGGATCGCGTGCTCGCCGGGCTCGACGCGCGCGCGGCATCGCGCGCGAGCATCGACCACGGTCTCGTGCGCGGGCTCGACTACTACACGCGCACCGCCTTCGAGGTGCACGACCGCTCAGCTCGGCGCGCAGAGCGCGCTCGGCGGCGGTGGGCGCTACGACGGGCTGATCGAGCTGCTCGGCGGGCCGCCGCACGCCGGGCGTCGGCTTCTCGATCGGGCTCGATCGCGTCGATCGCTGGTGCTCGAGGAGCGCGCGCCCGCGCTGCCGGCCGCCGGCGCGGTGCGTGTTACGTGGCGACCATGCGACGGCACGCGCGAGGTCGCCGCGCTCGTGCGCGTCGCTGCGCCGCGAGTTCGCCGTGGACTTGCGACCTCGAGGCGCCGCGGCTTCGGCGCGCAGATGAAGGCGGCGGGCAAGAGCGGCGCCGCGCCTGCGTGGTGCTGCTCGGCGAGGACGAATGGAAGCGCGGCGAGGTCGTGGTCAAGGACCTCGATCGACGGCGTCAGGCAGACGGTGGACGCGCGAGCGCGCTGGTCGAGGCGATCGATCGCGCGGCTCGAGCCCGCGCGGATCCGAGGACGCAGTCGCCATGACGCCACCCGAGGGCACCGCAACGCCAGACGCCGACCGCTGGCGACTCCGGCCGTGCCGCTCGAAGGGCTCGGCGACTGGCGTCGCTCGCACACCTGCGGCGAGCCGAGCCGCACGACACCAGCCGCGACCGGCGACGCTCATGGGATGGGTGCATCGCGTGCGCGACCACGGCGGCGTGCTGTTCGTCGATCTGCGCGATCGCTACGGCATCACCCAGGTCGTGTTCCGCCCCGAGGCTGGCGGCGCGTGCGCTGGTCGCAGCGCGCCAGCCAGCTCGGGCACGAGTGGGTGATCGCGGTGCGCGGTCCGGTGGCGATGCGGCCCGCCGAGTCCGATCAACCCCGACGCTGCCGACCGGCGAGGTCGAGCTCGAGGTCGCGCGAGCTGCAAGGTGCTGTCGGTCGCGGAGCCGCTGCCGTTCCAGGTCAACGAGGAGCTGCATCTCGCCAACGAGGACCTGAGGCTGCGCTATCGCTACCTCGACCTGCGCCGGCCGGAGCTGGCGGCAGTGCTGGCGCTGCGCCATCGCGCGGTGCATGGCGGCGCGCGCGCTACCTCTCGAGCCAGAGCTTCCTCGAGGTCGAGACGCCGATGCTGGTGAAGCCCACGCCCGAGGGCGCGCGCGATTACGTCGTGCCGAGCCGCGTCCACCCGGGCAAGTTCTACGCGCTGCCGCAGTCGCCGCAGCTCTACAAGCAGACTGCTGATGATCGCGGGCTGCGACCGCTACTTCCAGATCGCGCGCTGCCTGCGCGACGAGGACCTGCGCGCCGACCGCCAGCCCGAGCACACGCAGATCGACCTCGAGATGAGCTTCGTCACCGAGGACGACGTGTTCGCCGCGGTCGAGGGCCTGTTCGGCGGCGCTGTGGAAGGAGTGCCTCGGCGTCGAGCTGCCGACGCCGTTCCGCGGCTCACGTTCCGCGAGGCGATGCAGCGCTTCGGCTCCGACAAGCCCGACGTGCGCTTCGGCCTCGAGTTCGCCGACATCACGGCGATCCACGCGCGCTCGCCGCGCAACGTGATCGCCGACTGGCGCCAAGCGCCGAGGACGGCGTGGGCGTTGCCCTCACCATCCCGGCGGCAGCCGAGCACCTCGGGGACGCAGCTCCGCAAGTACGAGGATCGTGGTGAAGTGCGCGCCGGCGGCGCGGGATGCTCGTTCTTCAAGGTGACAGATGCCGACCGCGAGAAGCAGCGAGGTGATCTTCCCCGGTCCGATCTGCTCGACGAGTTCCTATCACAGGTCAAGGCACAGAGCGGCGACGCGGTGGTGTTCACCAACGGTCCGTGGGAGCTGACGCTCAGGCGCTCGGCGTAGCTGCGCAGCGCAGCTCGGCGAGCCGCTGCTCAAGGGCAAGGAGAACGAGTGGGCGTTCCTGTGGGTGAAGCGACTTCCCGCTCTTCGAGTGGGACGCGGACCGGCAGCGGCTGGGCGCCGCGCCACCACATGTTCTCGATGCCCGAGCGCCCGAGCACCTCGACGCTCTCGAGACCGCATCCCGGCAGTGTGCTCGCGCATGCTCTACGACCTGGTGCTGAACGGCAACGAGCTGGGCTTCAGGCTCGATCCGCATCCACCGGACCGACATCCAGGAGCGGGTGATGAAGGTGATCGGGTCTCGCACGAGGCCGGCCTACCAGAAGTTCGGCTTCCTGCTCGACGCCGTACCAGTTCGCGCGCGCCGCCGCACGGCGGCATCGGCATCGGCCTTCTGATCGCATCGTCATGCTGCTCACCGGGAGCCCGAGCACCGTGACGTGATCGCATTCCCGCAAGACGGACGAGCGTGGTTAAGACCGACGACGGCCCGAGCGAGTCGAGGACGGAGACGCTCAAGGAGCTGGGCATCCGGATGGGCAGATGAGCCGGTCGCCTCGCATTCGCCCTGTTCATCGCTGCGATCGTCCCGGATCGCGGCGCCGGTCCGCTCCCGCGCGGGCCCAAGCCTTCCCAGGCACTCGACCGCGTCCGCCTCGCCGAGGCGTTCCGGCTCGCCGACAGCCTCGGCGCGGGCGGTTGCGCGGTCAGGCTGGTACTCGCGCGCCGTTCGCGGTGCTGCTGGCCCACGCCCCAGCGCGAGTTCCTGCCAGCGCCACCGCGCGGCCTTCGGCGGGCTTCGGCACGCCCCGGCGCCAGCGACTCGCCGCCGGCCCCGCTGGCCCGGGGCCGTCACGACCGGGCGACGTCTCGACCCTCCACTTCCTCGCGACGTTCCCGGCGCTGGGGCCGACTCCAGATCATCGCGATCGGTCGGGGCCGGAGAGCACCCAGGCCAGGACCTCGACCCCCCGGGTGCTGACCTTGCTGCACGAGCATCGCCGGCATCCGACTCCGGTACTTCGCGATCGGATTTGGCAGGCGGCGCGTCGACTCGCTCGATCTGCAGCGCGGCGACACCACCGGGATGTGGACGCCTCGACTATCCGTTCCCGCCTCTCGAAGCCGGAGGTGATGCTGCGATTCGCTTCGACGCTCGACTCCCGCTCTGGTGGCTGGCGCCGCAACGCGCACAATGCGGCCGCAGCTGTCCGGCGTCAGTTGCCGGGTACCACGACCAGGCGGCAGGAGACGCCAGCGCCGCGATCTCGGCGGACGACCACCGCCTACTCAGTTCCAGCTCTGGCAGGAGGGCATCGCCTCGCCGCACGGAAGACCGCGGCGTGGCCGCTGATCGCGGGCGGACGGTGCCAGCCGAGCGCCGCCTTCCGTGATCTGGCGGACGCGGTCGCCTGCCGCAGTGCAGGCGGACAAGGCGCGGCGAAGGATGGAAAAGGAGCTGGTCCCTGCCGCCTCGATCGCGCGCAGCGCGTGATCGATCCGCCTCGGCGCCGGCGAGGGGCCGCTGCCTCGACCGGCAAGGAACTTCGCGCAGTGCGGGAGTTGAGACCAGTGGATAGCGCCCGCGTCGACGAGGCGCTGCCCAAGGCCTGACCGATAAATCGGCGGAGCCTGTTGACGCCCTGGACAGCCTGGGGATCGCGTAGCGCGCTCCCAAAGCGATCCAGATCACGTCTCCTCTGACCTCAAACGTCGACAGGGAGGCTCAAATGGTAGAGACGCGAGACCGCCGCGGCGCTCGCCGTACTGTCAGCCATCGTATCGCCGTCCGCCGCCACGCACCAAGACCAGCTCCACGCGGAGTCCCACGGTCAGCGTCAGCGACAGCACGAGCACGTCGGACGCAGACCGCTGAATACGTCATTATCGGAGCACGCAGCTCCATGGTTGCACCTGATACGTCCAGCATGCCCCACGATCGAACTCCTGGAGCTGCGGGATCGTGGTCGTCGGTAAAGCGACGTCGACGATCTCTGCGCGGAGTTGGAGCCCGGCTCGACGCGGCGCCTGATGCCCAGGTGGTAAGTGAGCTTACCCATGAACACGTTGTTGGCCTGGGCGTCGAACATCTGGACGCATGTCGTATGATGTCCTGATCTCAAAGTAGTCCTCGCGCTGCGCAAAAGCCATCCACACCAGGAACAGCGTGGAGCCCGCAGGTACTCCAGCGATCATCACTCGCGCATACGCGCAGCAGCGGTAGTCGGTGCCGGGTCGCCGCGCCACGCAATGATCATGAACGGGATGTCGTGGGCGCGGCCAGCAGACTTGTACAGAACCGGCCGCTCGAGATGTTGGCTGCACGTAGGTCTCGAGGCTCAGGTTGGGGTGCAGCGTCCAGCTTGACCTCAAGTCGGCGCCCACCGCAGCCAAAGTTGTCCAGCTCGGCGCAATGACGTACAGCGGTTAAGCCGTACGTGGCGTTAGATGCGCTTCTGGCCGGGGCACCACGGTCACGTACTGCGCGTCGATGTGGCTGGATTGATCTGACGGCCCGTTGCGAGAGTAGAGTTCCTGACATCGGCTTCACCCACAGCCGCTGTTGATCCGGATGCCAGCCTCGTCGGCGCCCGAGATAGACCGCAGGGGGCGACCAAAGGTCTTCTTGTAGGAGTTAAAAGCGAAGCCGGCATTCACGCGTACGCGGCCAAAACGAGACGTTCCGACGTCTTTGGGTCGCCGCGTCGAGCGCACGTCGCTGTGGGGCGCGGGAAGAAACCGACGTTCCACCAGCGCGATCCGCAGTTGTTCTGTAGTTGACGTTCCTGCCAGGCTCACATCGGCGAATGACGTCGCCGTCGAAATCTTCTGGTCGCCGCGCCGCCACCATCCACACGCGGCGTGGTGCGCTGCAGGCTTCTCCACGGCAGTCCACTGGAGAGCTGACGCAGAAACCCGCTGATCACGTCAGCGTACTGAGTTCCGTGGTCGCCGACTTCCGAACTTCGGGCAACGAGCTTACCGCCAGATGCCGTGGTTCACATCACCGTCGTTCGCTGCTGAGCTGATACCGTCGCAGCTGTAAAGAGGTGCAGCGGCAAAAGTCGACCGAATAGTCGCGCTGTCCTGGCGTTAAAGTGACGCGATCTGCCGGCTGCAATAACCGCTGGTGCCCTGGATGCTGGATCCGGTCGCCCAGCCACCAGCACCCACTTCCGTCAGACTGAGGGAACCATCCCAGCCGCCGAGGCCGCCGAGGCAAAACCATCTGTCTGTTGCCCCGATGACGCCGCAATCCTCCCCACCACCGGCGCCTTCCAGAGAATTAAACTGGAGCTTCCGCGCGGTGATCGTGAATTTTTGTTTTTCCGGTGCCACCGGCAGGGGCAGTGGCTCGATCCTGGTGCGGGCCTGGCAGGCGTCCGTGTTCGCGGTTGGTGTGGCTGCGATACCTGTAAGTTCAGCTGACGGCATCGGCAGATCTTCCCGGGCAGAGCCTGGCGTCCACGATGTTGTGGCAGATCGTACCGCCGTTGTACCCGCTCAAGGGCAGCGCCCGCAGGGCGCGCGTCGATGCGCGAATAGAAGAAGGTGGGGCCAAATAATAGTTCCAGCGCGTCGATCCCCTCGCGACCGAAGCGGGTAGACGCGACGCGCTCTCTTCGACAAAGGCACGCGCTTCTCCAAACGACCACGCCGGAAGAGGCTCATCACGGGCCGGATCCACTTCCTGATCCCGGCCAGCCGGGGACTTGATGTGTGGTGCGGAGGAGGCGCGTCCACGGGCGGAGATCGAGGCTGGCGGATCGTCGAACTGGCGGTCGCCGCGCGATCGGGGCGTATGCTGCCAAGCAGAGGAATTGGGCCCTGCTGGTGCATATGGAAAGGCAGCAACCCATCTGTGGCTTTATGACTTTAGCTACCGCTTGAGGCTGGGACCGCAGTCCGGGGCTGGGAGCATGTGGGGAAGCCTGGTGCCGGCCGAGCGTGTGAAAGGGGACCAGGGACTCCTCTCCAGGCCGTACTGACAGACGTTGGGCGTAAGCTGATCCCACCACCGGCTGTGCCTGGGACCAGTGAGCAGCAGAATGGGATCACCATCTCCCAGGTCACATCCGCAGTTGAGTCGGGTGGGGCGTAAGTCTTCCCACACGTCGTCCGAAAACAACCAGTACGCCGTGTTTCAGTTGGGTGGCATCAGCTATCAATCTGAGATCTACCGCGTTGATCAATAGCTGATAGCCGCCAGCGCTTGTCGATAGGACTCACCATTTTTAATGATGTGGTGCCCGGCCGGTAACAGCGTCACGGCGTCCAGGTGATTGGCCTGATGGATTCTGCGTGCGCCCGGGAGACGCGCGCTTCCGCGATGGGGAGCGTACCCCCGCCGAATGGTGGTATGAAAACCGTCGCGTGACGGGTTATCCCGCCTGGTCTAGAACCCCTCACGGTTTCGGCAGGTCGTGCCGCCGTTTGAGAATCCCGCTCGGCACTGATCAGGCGAGGCGTTCATGGATCGGCGTGGGCGGTCAACGAGGTGTGCCCTGGCGCCCCGCGCCGCAGTGTCGAAGGATCGTCGCGATCAGGCATCCATCGAGTACGGTCCAGCAAAACCAGCGCTGATCACATCCTCCTTCGGAAGCGCGGCGGCGTGGTGGCGATGGGGCGGTTGGACGAAGGACCACGCGGGTAGCTTAAACGTGCGAAGCCTGAGAGACGAGCGCGGCGTCAGGGGCCGAGCTGGCGTGACGCGCCGATGGAAGCAAAGATCCTCCGCGCCTGTCCCAGTGCCGGAAGCGCGGCTGAGGTGCGCCGTGATGGCCGAGGTCACCGGCAGGGTCGGCGCGCGTCAGCACTGTACGAAGTCACCGGTCTGCTCGGACGCGTGGCTCACCCGTGGTTGGCGGCGTCTATCTCGTCAGCCGACCGACGGGCCGGACGTCAGGCCGCTCTTGCCAGGCCTTGAGGGGCGCTGACGATGAAGGCCGACCCTGGAATATTCCCTGCGCGCGAGGAGGCGCGGGTCGCCGCCCAGTTGTCGCACTCGCGATCGTGACGATGTACGCCTCGAGGAGTGCGAGGGCTGGCGTCGTTCATCGCCCAGGAATACATCGAGGGCGAGCCCTGCCGCCCGTCTGCATTCCGGCAGTGGACCGGCTGAGCGGTTGAGTTGCTGCGTCTCTGGCGAGATGGCTGAGGCGCTTGCGGCCGCCATCGACCAGCGTGCTCCATCGTGATATCGCTCCGGGAAACGTGCCTGATCGGCGTCGATTTTTCGCGTTTCGCCGACTCTGACCGGGCGCGAATGAGGGAATGACGCTGACCGCGTCGGGGCACCGACCGGCACCTGCCTTACACGGCTCCCGCATCCTGCGGGCACCGGAGGCGACGCGCGCCTGGATCTGTTCTCGCTTCGGGCGGTCCTCTACGAGGCGATGTCGGGTCATCCCGCATTCACCGGGGACACGGCGGCCCAGATCGTCTACCTGGTCCTGCACGAGATTCCGGCTAAACTCTCGCCGCGGACCGCGGACTTCCAACGGCTCGCTGCGCTCATCGAGCGGCTCCCCGCCAAAGAGCCCAGCCTGCGACCCCGGCGCTGGGTCTCCCAGTGCTTCAGCGGCCTGAGGCCGTCCTCGCCCCTGGGTCGCGTGGTGGCGCGGCGGCGCGCCCAGGCGTCATATCGCAGCCGCCAGGCAGCGTGGCGGTGATCGCGGGTGTTATCCATCCTGCGCCCGCTGACCGATCGCCGTGCTGCAGTTCCGCAATCTCGAGGGATCCCGCTGACCCTGGCCCGACTCGGAGCCATCACCAGCGCCTTGCTCGCGAACCATCTCCCGGCTCGGCAGGGAATGGTATTGTATCGGAGGCCGTTCTGGAGGCCATGCAAGGTCTCGCCGAGGACCGACTGGGAAGAAGCCGATTGGCGCGCGAGGCGGCGCGCCGCACTCACGCAACCTGGGTCACCACGGGAACATCCTCCAGTCCGGAGCCAGCCATGCTCATCACCGCGGAGTCGCCAACGCCGCGAGCGGTCGCGTGATCGATGCGGTCCGGGTGGAGCGTTACCTGGTACCGATCGATCTACGACGCCGCTGACTGCTGGGCGAACGATTGGCGGTAGACTTCCCGCCTGGGCTCACATGTGGGACCGCAGCCGGGTCGGTCGACGGGGATGAGCCGTGATCTCGCGCCGACCAGCGTTACCTGAGGTCTCGAATACCTGTCACGCGCCGAGCTGGGCAAGGCCGAGATCGCGTTCTCGGCGAGATCGCCCGCGATCCTGATTTCGGGGCTGCCCGTGATGCCCTTGCACGCGGGTTCATCTCATGCAACTCCAGCCGCGGAGGCGGCCGATTCCCAGGGAGCCACATGAACCAGGAGCGTTGACCGAAGTCGATCGCTGCTATCGCGGCGCTGCTCGCGCCCTCCACGTTGGCGCTGGACGCGGCCATCGAGACCAGCGCCCAGGCCGGGCTGCCGGGAAATCCGGTGGTCGCGCCCACCCAGGGCAAGTCGTTCAGGCCCTGGCTGGCGCCGTAGGCGCGCGCTCCATCCCCAGATCGACACTCGGGGGCTACAGCACGCGATCTGGCCGGCGCGCGCTCGCGGAGGCCGGCTCATCTCGTCAGGAGGCCGATCCGAAACATGCCGACGTGGCACGCGCTAATCTCAGAATGGGACTCTCGCGCGTCGCCGAGGTGGGGTGCGCCTGGGTCGCGCGTCGACACGCTGCCGCGGATCGCGACCGAGAATCTTGGCCCGCCCGACTCCTCGCCACCTTCATCGATGCGGACAAGCCGAGCATTCCGGAATACTTCTGACTGGGCGTTGCGCCTGTCGCGTCCGGCGCAGCCTGGATCGTGGTGGACAACGTAGTGCGCGAAGGCGCCGTCGCCGACGCGACGAGCACACCAACGTGCAGGGTGTGCGCCGCTTGAATCAGCGGCTGGCCTAAGAGCGGCGCGTCAGTGCCACGACCATTCAGACCGTGGGCACGTGGCGATACGACGGTTTCACGCCGCTCGCGCTGGTGCTCAACTAGGCAATTTGAGCGGCCCGAAGTGGATGTTTGAGTATCCAAGTCGCGACGAACCGTCACGGCCTCTCCACGCGGCGAGACGGGTGCCAGCGCTGATGGCACACGGTTCGTAGTCCTCGTCGGTCCGGGATAGGTGATCTGCGCGACATCCGCGACCTGCCCTGCCGGATCCTATCATGAGATGAAAATGAAGCGATGGATCGGCCTCGTGGTAAGCCCGCGCTCGTCGTCACAGCTGGAACGGCTTTCGGCCCAGGATCACATGAAAGGCGGCTTCTGGGATTCACAGCGTCAACGCGGACTTTCACCCGGTAGCTCCGCTCGGCGTTCGCTGGTGGCTGAGCAGCGGGAAGTTCGCGATCGATGGGCTCGGCTGCATGCCCACGGAAGACCTCGGCACGGGGCGAGGCCCCCAGCCGCCACTGGGCTCTCGACTTCGGCGTTCCCATTTCGCTCAAGCGGTGGGGAATCAGGGAGTCGACTTCCGTTCAGCCCTGGATCCCTTCAATGAGTCAGGAAGTATCACCGACGGTCCGCCTCCCGATCCTCACGGACAACACCACCGTGTCATCCATCCAGGCGGAGCTGGAGGCCGAGGTGTTCCCTTGCCGACAATGAGCTTCTCGGCGGCCCAGGGGCTGGGATCATATCAACACCGACCCCAAGCGTTGGTGAGAGCAGGAGCGACTGTGGGGCAATTCACTTCGGTAGCAACTTCACGAACATCGGGTTCCACGTCTATCTCTTCGGCGGTCCGGCACGGGTAAGTAGCGACCGCTGGAAGATGATTGGCAATGGCGGGCCAGAGCACGGCCCGCCCGTCTCAAGCAGTGGTACCGAGGCGCCCGCAGAGCCTCGCGACCGGCGCGCTCGTTTGCTCGCAGGCCGCGCGCTGGCGCATGCTGAGCCGACCGGGTCTCGGCCACCGCCTTGGCAGCCAACAGCCGTGAAGGGCGCGGGGCTGGTGCACGCCAATCGGTGATCGACGACGCGTCGCTCGCGGCGCGCCAGCACGGCAGGAGCTGCTGGGGCGCCGGATCTGGAGTCTGTGACCTGTAGTTTCGCGGGAGCACGATGGACACCGGATCAGGACACCGGTATCGACATGATAGGCGATGAGCGATCAGCGTCGCGCAGCACGCTCGACGGCGATCGCACGGCCGACGTGTGCGTCGTTGGCGCCGGGATCGCCGGATTGTCGGTCGCGTATCAGGCCGCGCGTGCGTGGGTCGTTCGCTGCGGTGGTGCCGGAAGACGGCAAGACCGGCAGCGGCGAGACGTCGCGCACCACCGCCCACGTCTCGAATGCGTTCTGACGATCGTTACGCTGTCGAGCGTCTCCGGCCGGCGAGCACGCGCTCCAGCTCGTGGCCGAGAGTCACACTTCGCCGTGGCGATCGACGAGATCGAGCGCACGCCTGCGGAAGATATCGATCGATTGCCAGTTCGAGCGGATCGACGGCTACCTGTTCGTGCCGCCCGGCGATCCGCTCCGACGTGCTCGAGCGGGAGATCCTCGCCCGCCATCGCGCCGGTCTGCCTGACGTGGCGTGGGTCGACCGCGCGCCCTGACCCGGTTCGAGACCGCGCTTGTTTGTGTTTCGCGCCAGGGTGCGTCCCACCCGCTGCGATTCCTCAACGGGCTCGCTGCGCCCCCTGAGCGCTGGCGCGGCTTTGATCTTCGGCCGACGCACGTCACGAAGATAGAGGGCGGGTAAAGGGGACGCGCCAGTGCGCGTGGAGACCGAAGAGGGCGCACCGTCACCGCGGCGTGAACGTGTGGTGGTGGCGACCAATACCCTGGATCAACGACGATGCTCACGTTGCACACCGCCAGTACTCATCACGTACGGATTGGCGCGCCGGTCCGCGCGGCGTGCGGTCACGCGCGTGACTACTGGATACGTTCATCCTTATCACACCGATTTGGTGCTGGACACACGATCGCGACGTCCTTATCGTTAATGGGCGAACATCTACAAGACTCGGCGTCGTGGCGGATCATCGCCGACGATCGCTACGCGCGGCTCGAAGCTCATGCGGCGACGCTTCCCGCGATCGGCGAGGTGGAGTTCCGTGGCTGGTCCGGGCAGACTGCGGTTTGCGGATTATGCGCCTACATCGTGGAAGAACTGGAGACGACCACATCTGGGTCGCGACCGGCGATTCGGGCAACGGCATCACGCACGGCCTCATCGCCGGCCTGTTGCTGAGGGACTTGATCCTGGGCTGCGAGCTCAGGGGCTAGAGTGTACGAGCCGAGCCGCGCGTTGCGCGCGGCATTCGAGCACACCGGCGAGAACCTGAACATGGCCGCGCAGTACGCGAGCTGGGTTTACGCTGGCGACGTCGAGGACGTCGACGACACCCGCGCGGCAAGGCGCGGTGGTGCGCCACGACCTCAAGAAGATCGCGGTCTATCGCGACAGCCAGGCGTCGCCCACTATCGCGCCCGCGGCCCGCCCGCATCGCAGACGACGTGAACGCCGAGTACATGCAGACCCTGATTGTCCATGCACGGCTTCCCGCTTACGTGCCAAGGGCGGTCTGAATGTGGTCCACAACGCCGACCTCTCCAGCCGGTCATTATCAGGCGGTCGAGCGCAAGGCATCTGCGAAATGCGGCGCGTGAGTACCAGCATCCGGCCCACCGCCGGCTGAGTCAATCCGTTTGAGGGATCCCCGGCCATCGACCGACTGAGGCTCACATTCGCAAAGACTTCGTCGAAAATGCCGTCGACAGAGACGGCGCCCTGATTTCGGAGGCTCGCCACATGGTGCCCCCGTGATCTTTGATGCGCCCGCCAAAGGGACCGCAAAGGCCGCCACCCATGTCCGCCTTGTCCGACACGACGCTTCCTCGAACCCAGTTCATCTCTGACCGGGTATTCCCGGCCCCATTTACGTCATGCGGAGGCCTGGTCCCGCTGGTCGGCTCTCCCCACGTGGTCGAGGGTGTGCTGGCTCGGGAAGATCTGCCGCCGCGCCGTATCCTGCGCAGCGCTGGCGCGCGTAGAGTGCTTCTACGTCACCCTCTCCGAGATCGGGTGAGGAAGCGTGTGTCGATCGTTGCAAGCCGCATGGATGTTTGATTCGACGTTGCTGGGCGGGCCCCGGCAGCTGGGGCCGAGAGACGCAGTCTGATGACCAGTGGCAACATGCTCCATCTCTGGAGGCTTGAGCCGACTGGGAGACAGCTCAACGGATTCTTCGAAGTGGCTGCGCCAGTCACGCCAGGTGATCCTGACCTCACTCTCCTGAGCTGCGCTTCCGCTTCCGGCGGCGCCTTTGCGCCATCGGCGCTGGGATCCAGTTCGGCGGAAGCTCTTTCGCCGGGTGCGGATGCACGGTGCCGCTGCTCGACGATACGCGACGAGGTACACGACCCCAGGTCCAGGAGGCGATCGCCCACGCCGTGATCCTGGCCTTGCTGTTGAATCTGATGTATGGGTGTGGAGCGCCGGCGGTTGGCGGTGTCCAAGTTCTTCCAGGGTGTTATTTCCGCGGCGTGAGAACGCTGATTACGGATCTGGCGTTATGTCTTGAGGGTGTGTTTCCGCGGGCCAAGATCGCGAGCGAGCACAGCCACGGGGTGACGATGATCGATCGGCATCCCCCGCCGAAATGAAAGAGGTACAGGAGCCTCGATGCCCCGCTCGGCGGAGTGTGGATCTTCACGAGCGCGCAAAGCTCCACCCGGATCGCGCGCTGGGCTGGTCCGCGGCTGCGGGAAGTCCCTTGTTAATACGCGCTTCGTGCTCTGCGGGCTGCCGAAAGCGGGGGCGCGAGCGCTCCGGCCATGTTCATCTCGACGAGCCCAACACGCCCTTGCCGCGCAGCGCCGGGCTTCTGGGATGATATCGGCAGCACGCCGACGACGGGACGATCGTGGTGCGGCGCAGGATCGATCCCGCCGATGTTGCCGGGCATCGTCCGCCACCATCCGGTCGCGCCGCCGCGAGGGACCTGGCGCCGCGGCTGGTGGACGACAGCCTTGGAACATGCCATTCCCAACGCCATGCTGGAGGAGCGCTTCCTCACCATCCAGCTCCTGGACGAGTCACCACGTACTGGGCGGAGCGTCGCCACGCTCCTGATCGGCGCCCATCAGGACCACTGGTAGCCAGATGGTTACCCGGCTGACGCCAGCTACCTCGCCAGACGCGCGGTGCGTTGTCGCCACGCGGTTGAGACGGCCGGGCGAGGTGCGCTTGCTGACTGGCGATGAAGAAGCGGCGGCCAGCACGAGCGCATCCATTCGGGTGAGTTCCGCATGGAGCATGTAAGGGGATCCACCTCATCTCTGCCCGCCATTTCGGGATCCTCAATGGCGTGCCGACTGGTCAGGAACAGCGTGGGGGAAGTCCTCTGACCCGCGCGGATCTCAATTCTCGCGTGCAACACAACCAAACGCGGCAC
>ERZ1370068.3627-contig-2733_pt1 | contig 141283 bp, 213 predicted proteins | sample MGYA00561227_ERZ1370068 | MGnify/ENA primary metagenome ERZ1370068 (study PRJEB38410, sample SAMEA6850437) | metagenome | study: Metagenomic assessment of the ecological functions of the soil: analysis of the soil microbiota associated with the...
CAGTTACGTATTGCTCACTGCCGGCTGTGTTGTCCGAGAGGGCGTTGTCGAGGGCCTTCATGAGCGTCGAGATTCCGTTCATGCCTTCGCGTTTGGAGCTTCGCGTAGTTCTTGGACGCGACTTTTGGTTCGTCCTTTTTCGACGACTTCTTCGCCGTTATAGAGCTTTAGTTTGGTCATCAGATCGCATTTGTTGGTCGGCTCTAAGGCGGCGACAGGACTGCGAACATGTGGAAGCGACTTCCAGTGTGCGGCGCCACGTGGGCGCGAAAATCCGAGTGGCGGATAATTTTCTGGATAGATCTTGACCTCCTCCGAGAGACGCAAATTGTACGGCACTCGCACCACGACGATGCGGTCGAGGATCGCTTCGTTAGTGGTCGCCTTGAATTTTTGCCACTCGGCCTCATTAGAATGGGCGACGATGACGGTCGACGTAGACCAGGCCGTGACGGGCCGGGCGCGGGCACGACTTTTCCTTGGGTTGCAGTGATCATGCAGTGGAGATACTCGATCCCATTCTTGAAGACTTCGATAAATCTGACCAAGCCGCGGTTGCCGACATTCAGCGCGCCGTTAACTCTAGACGCGCGGATCGCCTTCCGAGTAGAGGTCCAGCTTGGAAATGTCCTCGCTGCCGATCAAGCACCGATGTGTCCTGGTTATTGGGATCCACCGGCGGAACCACGCCGATGCCGATCCGCGCCCGCTTGGAAAACTCCACCGTGCACACCGGGAACTCTTCGTACTTGCCGCCGAATTCTTCTGCAGCCGGAAACGGCATACCGGGCACAGATCTCCCTCGACATGCACGCCCAGCATCTTCTCGAATTCTTTTCGTAGATGGCGGGGTATCAGATGGAGCGGTTCTTCGAACATGGGCAGCCTTCGATGGCGTAGATGGACTCGCTATCTTCTAAGCCCCTGTGGAGTTCTCGACCAAAGAGCTTTCCAGAACCCACCGGGCCCCATCAAGTAGAGAACCTGCCCGGCTTTCTTCGCCCTTGAGCGAGGCCGCGTGAAAATAGCGTACGATCTGGGAGATGGTCTTTCGATGCCGAAGAATTCTCGTCAGCGAAGAAATCGTGCAGACCTTTGATGGTTCGTCTGTGTATAGCCGCTTGACGTGGGGATCGCCGCTTTCGTGGATGTCTCTGACGCCAGCTTTCATCATTCTGTCGTAAAGCCGGGCGCGCGCCAATTTGGCGGTGGTGGGATCTCCTTGACCTTTTCCAGATAGCCTAGGAGATTGCCCCGCCAGAGATCTAGCATGGTGAAGGTCTCGGTCCTTGTTTGATAATTGTCTCGAATTCCCTTGTTATGGTCCATTCCAGCAGCCTCCCTTTGCTAAATTGATTTGCGTATTTGCAGACACGTAGGTTCTCTCAGCGAGAGAAACATCGATCGCTTGGGCAACAATAATAAGCAGTGACGGTGGAGATGAAGATAAGCCGGTGAAAGCACTATTTTAATTTCGCGCATCACCTTGAGATAGGAAACAGAAATAAAAGGGGTCGATCTGGGAATACTGTCAGGGAGAATCGGGAATATATCAAGGCTTGCGTTCGACCTCCTTTTGTTGCTTTTCTGGTCGGCTAGCCAGCTTATTTCTTTGACTTTTAGACGACATCAAAGAACTTGTTATTCACTTTACCCGCTTCTTAAACATATTGAACCTTTATTTGTGAGGAAAGTCAAGAAAATTCCGCTTTGAGCAACCCGTTGATCGCAATCCTTGCTAGCCATATTATCATCAGCGCATTTGTTTGTTACAATCCGTCGAAGCAATACCTACACTCTAAGAGATTTTGAAGGAGAAGGCTCGTCCTATGAACGAGGAGTCTTTGCAAATTGAACCCGGTCTTCGTTGGTATGCGATGCAAACGAAGGCCAACAAAGAAAGGAAGTCGAAAAACGGCTATCCGATCTCCCGCATCGAAGTCTTTTTACCTTGGATGCGAACGCGGCGGAGAATTGGCAGCCGGTTTCACTGGGTTCTCGTTCCACTTTTTCCTGGTTATCTTTTTTGTCGGCTCGATCTCATAGAATCCGGAAAAGCAGCGCGCTACGCTCCGGGGGTCAGAGATTTTCTCAAGTTCGGCAATCACATTGCCGACGTTGGGGAGAGATTGTTACGTCTTTGCGCGAGCGCTGCCCGGATGGCGTCGCCCAAATAGAACTGGTATCGGCAAAGCCGGGGATGCGGTTAAAATCAATGAGGGGCCCTTTTCCGGTCTCCAGGCGATCTTCGAGAAAAAAATGAAGGGCAGCGAGCGCGTGGCGGTTTTACTCGATATCTTGGGCCGGCAAACCCGCTTAGTCCTGCCAAGCGAAACTATCGAAAGATCTAGCAGAACTTTTCCGCAACCTGCTAGTCTGGCAATCTCCGATATCCACCATAACCTAACGAATCCACTCTGCGCTTTAAGCTCGCCAATAATCCGGTTTGCTGATCTGTCTTTCAGTGGCGTAAATTCCGCCATCCTTCGCGTCTTGACATGGCTCGCTCCGCCTTGATAAATGCCCATGCGGCGATTTTTGATTCAGCAGGCAAACTGCCCAGGGAGGCTACATGGGTAAACAACCGTGGCGACGACAACTGCTGCTGGCGACTATGGGTCTGATCGCGCTATTCCTTGTCGGTGGAACCCTAGGCGCTTCATTCCAATGGATTTCTAGACCCTTCCCTGGTTTTTCTTGCACGAGAACCTAACCGTGGGGCCGTACTTTCTCCCAGCTGGAGTGGCGCGCTGACGGGAGTGCGGGCTTTGGACCGCGTCGTCGCCGTCAACGGTCGACCGTTACGAGCGCGCGGCGAATTGTACGATCTCGTTAAGAGCGCACCAGCCGGCTCCAGGTTCTATTACCGCGTCATCCGCGATTCGCAGCCATTTGAGTTTGCCGCCCCTTCAATGACTCTATCTTTGCATGATTGGTTTCTGAGTTTTGGTATTTATGTATTGATGGGGATGGCGTTTCTAATTATCGGCGCAGCGCCCTATTACTTTCAGGCTTCTTCTCCCGCGGCGGTGCCGCTCTGCTTTATGGTGATGGCGGTTTTGTCTGGTTCGAGGCGACATTCGATTTCATGACGGCTGGGTATTGCCAAAAGAGTTGCGGATCTTTGCTTTGACCTTTACTCCAAGCGCGGCCGTTCACGTAGCGCTGTTGTTAAAGACCGGTAAACCTCTTCGACGATCTCATCCTGTTTATCTGGTCTTCATTTATGGGATCGCTCTTCTTCTCGGTGGGTTGAACAGCCTGTTGTTTTTTGGCCGGTCGGAGACTTGGGTCTATGTTTTTCGCGCAGGGTATGTTTTTACCTGTGTCGGCGCCCTGGCTTTTTAGCTGTCATCTGGTCGGCGTTGCGCGGGTCATTGTCTGATTTAGAGCGATCCCGCCTTCGCGTGATGTTCGTCGGCGCTCTGCTGGGATTTCTGCTTCCCACGCTCAGCACGGTGCTTACCAGCTCCTTTCAACTCGCTATCCCCTATAACGTTGCGTTAGTACCAACAGTCTTCTTTCCACTTTCCGTTGCCTATGCGCTTTTAAAATACAGCCTCTTTGATCTCGGCAATGCTTTGAAGATCGGCTTGAGCCGGATTGCGCTGACCGCGTTCCTGTTGGCGATGTACGCCGTCGTGGTCGTTCTTTTAGGTCCGTGGGCCGGGGTTTACGATAATGATCCGCTCGTTCCGCTGTTTTTCTCCGTGCTCGTCGTGCTCTTTTTTAATCCTCTCCTGCGTTGGATTGAAACCGCCGTAAACCGCTACATCTATCGCCAGGATTACGACCCGGCACAAGTCCAGGAAGAAGTGAGTCTGTTTCTCCGCTCGTTGGCTACGCCGCCGGCTTTTGCTACTGGCTTTGTCCAGCGAGTAAGGGACCGAATGGGCATTGAGACAGTGAGCTTGGCCTATGGCCCAAAGGAGACCGGCGAGTATCTGATGGTGGCGACCGACGGGTGGAGCAGCGCAGCGCAGACGTTGCCGACGGCGTGCGAGCGCTAGCATGGCAAGACAGCCCTTATCATCATGGAATATCCCGGGGTGAAGTGACGACGAATCCCCTGTTTCGAGAAAAGCGCGCTGTTCTGTTAGCGGTTTTCGAGCGATGGAGAACAGAGCTGTTGGTTCCGCTGGTCTTTGAACGCCAGGTCCGCGGATTTGTTTCCTACGGTCCGAAGCGATCGCGCAGAGAATACAGTGCTGAAGATCTTCGACTATTGGTCATTTTAACCGACCAGCTCGCTCTTTCCCTCGAAAATGGACGCCTCTATGAAGAGTCGGTCAAGGCTCACGCCAGAACGGAGGCAACCAATAAACGATTGATTGAAATGGATCGGGTGAAGAAACAGTTCGTTGCCAATATCTGCCACGAAGTCCGGACCCCGGTGAGCATAATCATCGGCTATGCCGAAGTGTTATTGCTAAATCCGCATCTCAAAGGAGAGGCGCGTGATGTCCTGGATCGACTTGTCAACAACGGCCAAGAGTTGGCTGACTTAATGGACAATCTGATGAATTATTCGCGCATGGAGGGGGACACGTCAATCGCCCGGTTCGAGGTGGTCCAACTGAAGGAAATCTTACTCGGGTTAAAGATGATGACCCAGAGGTTGATTCGAGAACGACCGATCCAGTTTGGCATCAATATGGAATCGACCATCGATACCATTGAAAGCGATGCGCAAAAGCTGCAACAAATCCTAGTGCAGCTCTTAACGAACGCGCTCAAGTTCACTGAAAGAGGAAGGATCGATCTGACAATTCAAGCGCTCAACGAGGGAGGAAAGGATTTTGTGAAGATAGCCGTCGCCGACACGGGCATCGGGATCAAGCGGGAGGATCAGGAGATCATCTTCGAAGATTTTCGTCAGCTCGACGGCTCTTCAACCCGTCAATATGGCGGCACCGGATTGGGACTGGGTCTCTCCAAGAAACTCGCGGCGGCACTGGGCGGCACGATTCAAGTTTCGAGCGAAGTCGGAGTGGGGAGTGTGTTTAGCCTGTTGCTGCCGGTGAAAGGTTAATCAGCCAGTAAGGTCGGATTAGTTCCTCTGGCTCAAGGAATGAACTGATTCCGTCGCGTCCCGGGCTGTGGTAAGGTCAACCCAGCTCCTGGAAAGGAAAATAATTGACTATGTCTCAACTACGTCGATTGGCGATCTCGGCCGAAGACCCAGCCAACTTGGCTGCCTTCTACCAGGAGGTTTTCGAGCTTGATCAAATTGGCGAGGCCGGAGGAGCTGTCTTTCTCTCTGACGGAATCTTTAATCTCTCTCTCTACCGGAGACAGATAGCACAGCGACAGGTCTAAAAGGCTTGGGTTTCGAAACCGCCCGGGTCGAATCGATTCGGATAAAACTAGCGCGGACGGCGGCCGCTGACCAAAGCCTGGTTGAACGCAACGCGAGCACCGGCATCGAATATGAAATACGGGACCCGGATGGCAACCTCATCGGCCTTTGCGAGCGGGCTTTTGATGTGTCGTTTCGGCAAGGACCCGTATCGATTCGTCATATCGCCCTCTACACTCCGAATCCGCAGCGACTCGCCGATTTCTATTGTCAGATTCTAGACATGAAAGAAGTTGAACGAACGGACCGATCATCAATTTTCGTTTCCGACGGCTATTTAAACCTGGCGCTCTTGTACCAGCGAAAAGAAGAATCCGTCGGGCTCAATCATTTCGGGTTTCACGTCAAGAGCAATGAAGAAATGCAAATTAGGGCGGAGAAAGCTGGTGTGCGACGCGGCGCCGCACGGCCGGACCGAATTCCTTTTGCGGAGTACCGCGTTCATGACCCGGAAGGCAACGGCATCGACATTTCGCAAAAGGGCTGGCATGTGTAAAGCTACAACCAAAGTTCAAACAGTCCAGATGATTTAAGTCGTTCAGGCGACTGTTTGAACAGCGCGAACATTCTGAACGTTTTGAACTTCTACTAGGCCATGAACAGCGAAGAATTTCTGAACGAAATTTTGGCGCCAGTGCATGAATTCTGCCGGTTTCTCGCGGCCAACCCGCCAGCTTACTGTTACATTCCTCTGCGCACGGACGGAGAACGCATCCGAGTGATGAAGAGTCGCCTGTTCAATGAGCTGCGCGCAGCCGGATCTGTTCGGCACCTGGCTCAAGACCACGCCGGAGTTGGAGGTCAAAGCGACGATGGCGGAATCTGCCCACGAAGAAATGGTGCATGCGGAACTTTTGTCCAAACGCATCCGCGATCTGGGCGCAGAACCGTTTGACTACAAACCGCTACCGGCGCAGATCGCCATGTTCAACGCCATGGAAGGGCTCAATGAGACCTGCGAGCGGATCGCCGCCCTTTCTCTCGCCGGCGAAACCGTCGCCAATTATCTGATCCAGATGTGCCTGAAGTCCCCCGACGTGCCCGAGTGGATCAAACAACCATACCGGCGCATTACCCAGGACGAAGAGGGTCACGGCAGCGTGCCGCAGGAATTCCTCAAACGCTATGCCACGACGGAAGAACGACAAGATCGTGTGCGCCGCGCTGTGGCGATGCGCATGGTTTTGTTCCGCGAGTATCTGGCAAGCTTGGACCGCTGGGCGATGGGCCAGGATCGGTGGTAGGCTTCGTGGACCTCCTATGGCAAGAATCGGCGGACACGCGGCGCTGCTCCAACGCCGCCAAAAATTAGCAGAGGTCTTTTCTTGGCGTCTTCAACGGTTTGAAAGGTTGGAACTGGTTGAAGGACTTGAACTGCTTAAGCCGGCGATTGCTTTTGTCTTGAAGCACGGCCCCATATCCGCGATATCGAGTAAATTTTTAAGGAGGACCCAATGAAACTGCTGTTTTTCGATGACTTTAAACTAGGCGTGTTGAAGGGCGACACCGTAGTGGACGTCTCGCCGGTGGTGCGCGACATCCCGCACACTGGGCCGCACAACTTGATCAGCGGTCTGATCGAGCGCTTCGCAGATTACCGCGGCGCTTTGGAAAAGCGGCCGCCGCCGGCAATGGCGCAACCCTCGACAAGCTGCGGATCCGGCCGCCACTGCCACGGCCGGTTAACATCGACGCCATGGCGGTGAACTACATGGAAGATGGCACGCGCAAGGAGCCGGCGCCGATCAACGCGTTCCACAAGTCCCCGGGCTGCGTCATCGGCGACAACGACACCATGGTGCTGCCCGACGTGCCCGCCACCATCTTCGAGGGTGAAGCGGAGCTGGCGCTTGTAATCGGCAAGCGCGCCGCCAACGTGCCCGCCGCAAAGGCGATGGAATACGTCTTCGGCTATCTCAACTTCATCGATGGATCGGCGCGCGGCCTGCCGCCCGCCGGCAATACGTTTTATCAGATGAAGTCGCGCGACACCTTCGCGCCCATGGGCCCCTATATCGTGACCGCCGACGAAGTAAAGGACCCGGACAATCTCCAGGTGCGGCTGTGGGTCAACGGGACCTTGATGCAGAACTACAACACCAGTGACATGGCGCACAAGATCCCGCGCTGCATCGAATGGGTCAGCTCGATCCACCCGCTGGAGCCGGGCGACGTGTTGGCGCTGGGAACCAATCACCGCGGCCTGAACCCGTTCCAGGACGGAGACTTGGTGGAGCTCGAAACCGAGCCGTTGGGCCGGCTGCGCGTGAAGATCCGCGACGATCTCAAGCGCACGTGGGCAAGGGAGACACGGTTGCAGCGACAGGAAAAGGGGTTGGAAGTGCCCACCCCGCAACTGACCGGAAAATACGCGAAGCCAGCGGCATAAACTTGTTCAAGCCGTTCAACGCGTTCAAGCAGTTCAAAACGTTTTTCTCGGACGTCTTGAACGGAGCGCAGCGGTTGAACGACTTGAACGATTTGAACAGAGCCGAAGGTGGTTAAGCGTAGCGGTTGAACCGCTTGAACGTTGAACCTTAGTCTTGCAGAGGAGGCGACATGACCGGATTAACTCGAATGTTTTGCCTCGCCGTTCTCGGAATGGCGATGGCCGCGCGATCGGTATACGCGGCCGACATCGACCCGAGCGCCGTGGATTTCAAAACGCCCGCCGATATCAAATGGGTCAGGAACGCAGCCGGAACTAACGAGTCGGCCGTGCTCTTCGGCGACCCCAGCAAGCCGGGCCCCTATGTTGTGCGCCTCAGATGGCTGCCAGGGAACATGAGCCGGCCGCACTTCCATCCGAACGACCGCTTCTTCGTCGTACTGTCCGGCACCTGGTGGATGGGGACCGGCGAAAAGTTCGATCCGGATAGCACCGTGCCGGTGCCCGCGGGAAGCTACGTCATCCATTACGCCGGCAAGATCCACTACGACGGCGCAAAGAACGAAGAGGCCGTCATTCAAGTTTGGGGCATGGGACCGGCGACTTCCACGCCCGCCGAAAGCGGTGACCGGAGCCCGCTAGAGTCGTTTTCTCCGCGTACTTAGCGCCTCAGCGATGGGTATCCGAATCTTTGTTCACCGCGCAGTCACGGAGTTCGCAGAGGAGTGTAGATCGGAAATTTAAGTACAAAACTAAAAAGGGAGGCGCAGTGAAAACACAAATCGCCAGGACAACGCCCGAGACGAAAACTCGACAGTCCAACAAGTCCCAAATCGACCGGCCTGAGAATTTGGGGAAACCGCAAATGAAGTGGGGCAGCGACGTTGTTGCCGAAGTGACCCGAAGGCTCGACCTTAAATATATCGCGCTGGTGCCCGGTGCCAGCTATCGTGGGTTTCACGACAGCATCGTCAATTATCTCGGCAACAGCAATCCACAGATGGTGATCTGCTTGCATGAAGAGCACGCGGTCTCGATCGCCGACGGTTACGGCAAGGTCACTGAGGAGCCGATGGCTGTGGCGCTGCACGCCAATGTCGGGCTGATGCATGCGAGCATGCCGATATTCAACGCGTGGTGCGATCGCACGCCGATGATCATTTTCGGCGCCACGGGCCCGGTGGATGCGCATCGGCGCCGTCCCTGGATCGATTGGATCCACACTTCAAAAGACCAAGCCTCCATCGTTCGTGATTACACTAAGTGGGACGATCAGCCAGCCTCGGCTCAGGCGGCAGTGGAATCGGTGCTGAGAGCCAACCAGATTACACGCAGCGCGCCCTATGGACCGGTTTATATTTGCCTCGACGCCGGTTTACAGGAGTCGTCGCTGGCGGAAGAGATTTCGATTCCCGATGCGGCGCGTTTTATGCCGGCGCCATCACCTGCAGCACCGCGGGACTCCGTGTTGAAGGCCCTCAACGCCATCGACAAGGCAAAGTTTCCGTTGATCCTCATGGGCCGCGTCTCCCGCAAGCAAGCGGACTGGAACCGTCGCATACGATTTGCCGAGACGATCGGCGCTGCAGTGCTCACCAGCAGCAACGATCCCGCGGCCTTCCCAACGATGCATCCGTTGCACTTCGCGGCGCCGTGCTTGCGCCCGAGCAAAGCCGCGACAATGCTGATCGAAAAGGCGGATCTAATCATCAGCCTCGACTGGCTGGATCTCGCCGGAGTCTTTCGCTTGAGCCTTGGCACAGCGCAGACGCAGAATCCCGCCGACAAGACGATTGTCCATTGTTCTGTCGATAGCATTCGCACCAATGGATGGAGTATGGACCATCAGGCCCTTGCCGCAGTCGACGTTCCCATTTTCGCCGAGCCCGATCAATTTGTTGCTCAAATGCTCGACGAACTGGACGCCAAGAAGACACCCAAACTCAAAACCCGATCCGAGATGAAAACCTTTCGCATTGGAACGATGCGCCGATGGGCAAGTCGTCGCCGGCGCGCGGGCAGCCGATGACTTTGTGGGATATGGCGATGACCGTTAGGGAATTTGCTAAAAAACGCCCTGTAACCTTTGCTCGTCTGCCCATCGGCTGGCCGGGGAAGCCTATGAGTTCGACGGACCGTTGTCGTTCATGGGTAATGATGGGGGCGGCGCCGTCGGCACCGGTCCGGGGCATACTATCGGTGCCGCGTTGGCGCTAAAGGACACGGATCGGCTAACCATCGGCATCCTCGGTGACGGCGATTATCTCATGGGGGTGAGCGCGCTTTGGACTGCTTCTCATTTTGAGATACCCGTGATGATCGTGGTCGCTGATAACCGGTCTTACTTCAACGACGAAATGCATCAGGAGCGCGTCGCTCAGATGCGCAGCCGGCCGCCGCAAAATCGCTGGATCGGTCAGCGCATCGACGATCCACGGGTGGATCTGGTCGCCATGGCGCGCGCCCAAGGCTTCGACAGCGAGGAACCTGTCTCGACGACCGAGGCTCTGGCAAAAGCACTCAAAAGAGGTGCTGAGATCGTCGCCAAAGGTGGGCGATACTTCATCGATTCAGTAGTACAGCCGGGGTATGCGGATAGCGGCCCGGATCAGCGCGCCGGCGACGGAAAAAAAGTTGAATTCCTATCCCAGGCAAGGATTAAAAGGCAGTCTAGAGTTGCAATTTGTTGAGCCGCAGCGCGTTGCCGATGACCGAGACCGAGCTGAAGGTCATGGCGACGCTGGCGATCACCGGACTTAGGAGCATGCCGGAGAAAGGATAGAGCACCCCCGCTGCGATAGGAATACCCAGTACATTATAGATAAATGCAAAGAATAGATTCTCGCGGATGTTACGCATGGTTCCCCGGCTAAGGCGGCGCGCCTTGGCGATGCCGCGCAAGTCGCCCTTGACCAAAGTCACTCCCGCACTTTCCATCGCAACGTCGGTTCCCGTGCCCATCGCTATGCCTACGTGAGCCTGGGCCAGAGCCGGTGCGTCGTTCACCCCATCCCCTGCCATTGCCACTGTTCGTCCCTCCGCCTGCAGCCGCTTGATCAAGTTTACCTTTCTGCTCGGGCAATACCTCTGCGTGAACTTCATCAATGCCCAACTTCTTTGCGACCGCTTCCGCTGTGGTGCGATTGTCTCCCGTCAGCATCACGATCTTTATCCCATCTTCATGGAGCATCTGGATTGCTTCAGCGGTGGACGGTTTGACTGGATCAGCGACGCTCGACCAGTCCGGCGACAGCTCCCTCAACGACAACATACATCACCGTCTGCCCGTCTCCTCTGAGTTCTACCGATCGTTCCGACAAATCACTCGGCTTCAACATGCAATTCTTCTAACAGTTTGCGGTTTCCCAGTGCGACCCGCTTTCCGTCGACAGAACCGATGACACCCTTTGCCCGTCATAGAGCGAAACTCTCGCGCATCAGCGACCTTCAATCCCCTCTCCTCGGCACCGCTTATAATGGCCCCCGCCAACGGATGCTCGCTACCCCGCTCGAGACTGGCCGCGAGGTATAGCAGCTCGCCTTCGTCTTGCCCCCGCATCGGAATCACGGAGACCAATCGGGGTTTGCCCTCGGTCAAGGTTCCCGTCTTGTCCACCACCAGCGTGTCTATCTTCTCCAGAACTTCCAACGCTTCGGCGTTCTTGATCAGCACGCCGGCGGTCGCCCCTCGTCCCGTGCCAACCATGATGGACATCGGCGTCGCCAAGCCCAGTGCGCAGGGACAAGCAATGATCAACACCGCAACAGCATTGACCAAGGCATAAGCCATCGCTGGTTCCGGTCCGACCAGAGCCCAAATGATGAACGTTAGGACGGCGACCAGAACCACCGCTGGAACAAAATAGCCGGCGACGACGTCCGCTAACTTCTGGATCGGCGCGCGGCTGCGCTGCGCCTCCGCGACCATGCGCACGATCTGCGCCAGCAGCGTGTCGCTCCCGACACGCTCCGCCCGCATAATGAAACTGCCGGTTCCATTAACCGTCCCTCCGGTAACCTTGCTGCCTTTTGTTTTTTCCACAGGAATCGGCTCGCCGGTAATCATTGACTCATCCACTGATGTGGTACCCTCAAGCACGATTCCGTCCACCGGAATCTTTTCCCGGGGCGAACCCGCAGCCGGTTTCCAGGCTTGACCTGCTCGAGTGGCACGTCCGCTTCCGTACCATCATCGCGGATCAGACGAGCGGTCTTGGGCGCAAGCCCGAGCAAAGCCTTGATCGCTCGGCTGGTCTTGCTGCGGGCGCGCAGCTCCAGCACCTGACCGAGCAAAACCAACGTCGTGATCACCGCTGCAGCGTCGAAGTAAACGCCCACCTCACCATTGTGTCCTCGGAAAGATTGGGGAAAGAGGTGCGGGAAGAGAGTAGCAATTATACTGTAGACGTAGGCAGTTCCGACGCCGATGGCGATGAGCGTGAACATATTCAAGCTACGGTTGATAATTGAAGCCCAACCTCTTTGAAAGAAAGGCCATCCACCCCAGAGAACCACCGGAGTGGCCAACACCAGTTGGAGCCAATTAAGGAGTTGGGGAGAAACAATCCGTTGGACCGGTTGTCCGGGAATCATATCGGACATCGCGAGAAGAGCGATGGGCGCACTCAATACGACGCCAGCTCCAAAACCGTCGCGTCATGTCGACCAGCTCCGGGTTGACTTCGTCCTCCAAGGTTACAGTCCGAGGCTCCAGCGCCATGCCGCATATGGGACAGAAACCCGGCTCCGGGCGAACGATCTCCGGATGCATGGGACAGACGTACTCGGTCTTGATCGAAGGAGCAGAAGGCGCGGCCGGCTCCAGCGCCATACCGCATTTGGGGCAAGCGCCCGGCTTGGACTCCCGCACGTCGGAATCCATCGGACAGATGTAGGTTCCGTCATTCGCTTCATCTACTTTGGGAATCTGGGGAGCCGCGTGTGCGTGCGCATGTTCGTACGCATGGGCAGCGTGCCCGGCGCCAGTCGACTTTAGAAATTTCCCTGGGTCTTGTTCAAATTTCGCCAGACAGTGATGGCTGCAAAAAAATAGGTTTGCCCGTTGTAGACATGGCTTGCCGCCGCGGTGCCGGGTTCGACGTCCATGCCGCAGATTGGATCAATCATGACGAATCCACTCGATGCTGGCGAATGCTTGATACCGTTAGACTTTACCTAAAAGCCGGACTCAAGCTGTTGAAACTTTCACAGGACGCGGCGCTCTGACCAGTCGCCACAAACCAACGATGATCATCAACACACCAAACCATTGCGCTTCGGTCAAACCCAGAGCGAGGACCGGGTTCAAGCGCCAGAATTCGACCACCAATCGCGCTAAGCCCGACAGCGCAAGGTAGAGCCAAAACATCGAGCCCGGTGCATACTCTTTTTTCCTAAGAGCCCAAAGGATACCGAAGATCACCGCTGACTCTAGGAATTCATAGATCGGCGTCGGGTGGACCCGCACGCCAGGGGGATAAGGAATGCCGGTCGAAGGATCGACCCACCCGATGATTGCGTTCGTGTAAGCCACACCCCAGGGCACATTCGTCACCGTTCCCCAATCGCCGTCCCCCGCTACGTGGCAACCTAAACGTCCTATCCCGTAACCGACGGCGAGGGCCGGCGCCGCGATATCGGCCGCCTTTAGCCACGGGATATTGTTTTTCAGCACAACCCAAGTAACTCCCAGCACGCCGCCCAAAAACCCGCCGTACCATGTGAAGCCGGCGCCGGTAAAAATATAGTCCCACGGTGAGCGAAGAAAATTGCTCCAGTCTTCGACGATAAAAAGAATTCTAGCTCCAACCAATCCGCCTATAGCAGCGGCAAACACCATCGTGGAAGCCAATTCAGGATTGTAACCCTTTCGCTTGAGCTCCGACTGAACAATCCACGCAGCGGCAACAGCTGCCAAAGCCATGAATACGCCGAAGCTATAAATCGTCAGCGGCCCAAATTGGAAAAGAATCGGCAGCATTGCACTCCTTTACTCCGCAATCAAAATCTCACTCAAGAAGATTAACAAAAACTATCTAGAAAATCACATCGCGGCGGCGTTTAATTCGAGCGATAGATCATATCGACAGAGGTCTTGTGCGCCCGACCGCTTCTGCCTGGCAGTTTTCCCGTGGCCTTCAGCCGCATTGTCAACACTGATTTTGTTTGTTAGCTGGTATATGAATCCGATGAAGGGTCAGGTCGTCTACTTTTTACCGCTACATATCCTTGCAATATCCAGTTGATGCACAACCTGAAAAACATCCTACCTCTGGTGCTAATTTGTTATGAGAGCCGTTATCCAAAGAGTGTCCCTGGCCGAAGTTAAGGTCGCCGGCGAACCGGTCGGCAGAATCGGTCATGGACTTTGTGTTTTTCTGGGAATTGGCAAAAACGATGGCGAAAGCAACGCCGATCATCTTGCGGAGAAGATCAAAAATCTTAGAATTTTTGAGGACGAGAATGGCAAGATGAATCGATCTGCGGAGGAGGCACGGGAAGAAATTTTAGTAGTGTCGCAATTCACGCTCTATGGCGATTGCCGCAAGGGTAATCGCCCTTCCTTTAGCAATGCGGCGCCGCCCGATGACGCCGAAAAACTATACAAATATTTTGTGCAGCGATTGCGTGGCGCCGGCCTCAGAGTAGAGACTGGACAATTCAAAGCGCGGATGGATGTCACACTGACCAACGACGGGCCGGTCACATTCATTGTGGAGACCTAGGAAAAATGCACGTCGTCTTGTTTCAACCTGAGATCCCGCCCAATACCGGAAGTATCGCGCGGCTGTGCGCAGCAACCCTTACGCCCCTTCACCTGATCGAGCCGTTGGGTTTCAAGATCGATGACAAGCATCTAAAACGCGCCGGGCTCGACTACTGGGAGTTCGTCGATCTTCGAGTGTACAAATCGTGGGATCACTTCTTAAGTCAGGATGGCACCAGAAATCTTCTTTACTTTTCCAAAAGAGCAACCCAATCTTTCAGTCGGGCTCGCTATCAAGAACGCGATTATCTCGTCTTCGGCCCCGAGACTCGCGGCCTGCCACAGGAGTTCCTCGATGCCAATCCGGAGCGCTCTTACCGCATTCCCATGATGGGCACCGGGGTGCGCAGCTTGAACTTGTCCAACGCCGTTTCCATCGTGCTTTACGAAGGACTCCGGCAGTTGGGAAAACTCGATTGACTGTTTCGGCGTTTTTCAGAAATATTTCAATACCTAACGAGCAAGCCATCTTAACCATCGGCCCAAGGTGAAAGTTGACGCCTAACGGGAACCAGTGATAAGCCTGCGCTCAAATGTGCGAAGTGCTGCCCATGGAACGCAAATTATCTCGGCTGATGACGCAAGGAGGCGTAAATGGCTGTCGATATGTTTCTGAAAATTGATGGCATCCCGGGAGAGTCAACGGACGCTAGCCACAAGGACGAAATCGATATTTTTCGTATACGTGGGGCGAATCGCAGCCCGAAACTGCAGCGGCAGGGCCGGGCGGTCTCTCCACGGGCAAAACCACAATGCAGGATTTCCATTTTGTGATGCGCGTGAACAAGGCTTCGCCCAAACTATTTCTGGCTTGTGCGAATGGAGCGCGCATCAAAAACGCCCTTCTTACCGTGCGCCGTTCCGGCGGGAACCCGGTTGAATTTCTCAAATGGACGTTGACGGATGTGGCCGTGGCATCCTACCAGACCGCGGCTAGTGTCGCCTCGGGGGAGCCGCCGACAGATCAGGTAAGTTTGCGCTTTACTAAGATCGAAATGGAATACACCCCGGTAAAACCCGATGGTTCACTTGGTGCGCCCATCAAAGAGGGTTGGGACCTGGCAATGAACAGATCGGCATAAAGAACGCGAAGGAGTCGAGACCTCGCCTGCCGATGCGTTGTCGGACAACAAAAATTCGCCATCGACTCATCTTATCGTCTTTGGGAAGAGGCTGAGCCCGTGAGAAGAATTTGGATCAAAGTCGCTGCGATTCTCTTGCTTTGTCATGCAAAGGGAACTGTCGCCGCGGCAGAAAACCTGCGCGCGGCGAGCGGCGGATTCACCACCGCAATTCATGCCGTATTATGGACTGCTTACGAAGAAAAGATTTTCCGTAAATACGGCCTCGACGCGGAGTATCTAGCTCTCAACACCGGAAGATTGGGCATGCAGATGCTGCTCTCCGATGATGTCCAGATTCTTTTCTCCACTGGGGTCACCGTCGTCACCACTAACTTACAAAGGCCGATCTGGCGATTATCGGGGAGGGCTTAATTTCTTCCCCACTAAACTGATCGTTCGCCCCGAAATCAAAAAACCCGCAGATCTCCGAGGCAAGCCTCTGGCCGTCGGCGGCTTTGGCGCAGCCAATCACATGGCCCTGCTGGTGGCGCTGGAAAAGCTGGGAGTCAATTCCAAAGACGTAAGCATCATCCAAGTGGCGGGAGCCGCAGCGCAGATTACCGCTCTCACCAAGGGCGCTGTATTTGGCTTGGTCTTTAATGAACCGCAAGCAACGATCGCCATGAAAAAGTTCGGCATGCATTCTCTGATCGATCTCATGGAAAGTAAGACCCCTTCCCCCAAAACTGCTTCATCGTCAAAGAAGCTACCTCGAGTCGAATCGGGATAAAGTGACAAATTTCATGAAGGCGATTATCGAGGCGATTTACCTGCTCAAAAAGATCGGGGGTTGGCGATTCGAGTGATCAAAAAATATATCCGCGTCAATGATGAGGAGGCGGCCATCGGCTATGATTACTATTTAGCCAAACACGGTGAAGGGATTTTAGACCTTCCCGACCGTCGGGGGCTCGTATTCGTTATCGAGGAAACAGCAAAACCAACCCTAAAGCCGCAGGTCAGACCCCCGAAACGCTTAAACTACTGGAACCGTCCGTTCTTGATGACATCAAGAAAAGCGGCTTTGTCGATAGAGTGAAGTATTAGAACCATTAAAATGGATGTGCGGCAACAGTTAAGCGTGCGGCGTGAGCCGATAGCCTCGCGAACCTCGGCGACCGCAATCGCAAAATCGACTTGACGTTCAGATTTTTAGACCTATTTTACGCCAACATCTTGCGGCTGGGTCTATGGATCCGGTCTTTTCATTGTCGCTGCTGGATCCCCGGCCAGCTTCAAAAGATTGGAAATGACTTCCGGTCATCCTAACTAAACAAAGGAGGTCGTTATGGGTTTACTGGGCTCTGAAGAACTAAGGCAGCTGTTGCCGGCGGAGACGTCAGCTTTTCCTGCGCCGATCCCGACCCAATCCGTGTCCAACGACGAATTCATGCCGGCGCCGCAGACTGCGAAGCAACGCGAGTTTGAGGCCCGGATCAAGGAGTACGGCAGCGAGCTGGCGCGTCATCAAGGTATGAGCCGGCGCGCGTTCTTCAAGACTGCCGCCGGCATGGCCGCGGCCTTTGTCGCCATGAACGAAACCTATGGTCCCTCTATGAGGTAAGCCGCGCTGAGGCCGCCATACCCGAGATGGCGGGCGAGCGTGCCCAGGGGCTGTCCAAGCAGTTTATTATGGACATGCATACTCACTTTCTGCGCGACGACACGCGCATTATGAACTTCGTCCGCCAACGGGAAGCGGTAGGCAAGGCCGGTTGGAACCCGGAGCTGCAGGGCAAACCTCAAACCATAGAGGATCTCAAGTTCGCCAACTACTTCAAGGAAGTATTTCTCGACAGCGACACCCAAGTCGCCTGCATCAGCGGCTCGCCGTCAGAAGAGCCACTCGACTGGTTCCTCACTAACGAGATGAAGAATGAGGCGCGCGCAAAGATCAACCAGCAAGCCGGCAGCAAACGCGCCTTTGCCCACGCCATCTTCACGCCTGGCTGGCCGGGCTGGCTAGAGAAAGTAGACGAGGCCATCGATAAGCTAAAGCCTGATTCATTCAAGGGCTATACCATCGGCGATAACACCAACAAGCATCTCGCCAAGCATCCCTATCGGCTGGACGACGAGAAGCTGATGTACCCTTTTACGAGAAGCTCGTCAAAGCAGGTCTGGTCAACGTCTGCATTCACAAAGGTCTCTTTCCACCGCAGGTCGAGACGAATTTCCCCCATCTGCTTGGCTACTCCAACGTCGCAGACGTCGGCAAGGCGGCCAAGGACTGGCCTCAGCTAAACTTCATCATCTATCACTCCGCCTATCGCTTTGCCGGCGGCGGCACCGTAGAGCAAGCCTGGGAACAGCTGCAGCGCACCGGCCGTGTTGAGTGGGTCAACGATCTCGCCGAAATCCCCGCGCAGTACGATGTGAAAAACGTCTATGGCGATCTCGGGCAAATCTTTGCTCAGAGTACGATGGCCGATCCGCGCGCGTGTGCCTTTATGATGGGTACGTTGGTCAAAGGCCTCGGGGCCAGCAATGTTGTCTGGGGCTCCGACGCGGTTTGGACCGGTTCGCCGCAGTGGCAAATCGAGGCGCTACGCCGGCTGGAGATCCCTGATGAAATGCAGAAGAAATATGGCTTCAAACCACTTGGACCCGCGGACGGCCAGGTTAAGAAGGCGATTTTCGGCGACAACAACGCGCGGCTTTACAACTTCACGCCGCAACAGCGTTCGACGCTCGAAAACGATCGTTTTGCGCAGATTAAAGAAAATTATAAAAAGGAAGGTGAAGGCCGCAGTAACCGCACCTACGGCTATATCCGTAAGCGGAGCGGGTAGTCTGTTTTGCCAACTCAGGACGGGACCATCGTTCGGTGCCGTTCTTCTGGTCCACTGATGAGGATGATTGCGGCTGATCCTCAAGTTCCGGGTCTGTCGGCCGCGGCCAGAAGAGTCCTGTTCCGGAGACGTGGAAGCCGTGAGCACATCGAAGGAAGAAAATAGACACTCGTTGCCACTTGACGTCAGTACGCCTCCTGCCCTATTTTACGCCATCTAAGATCGGCTGGGTCAGGGGATCCAGCGAAAGCTTCGATTAGCTCTACGGGAGACTGGAACCGGGTCTAATCCCAGCCGGACGTTTTGTTTTGGGGCACTGAAGTTTCGAGGCCAATAAACTGGTGAAATGTATGAGGGCGAAGACCCACAGGTCTCTTGTTGAAACAATAAACTCATTGAGTGACGTCGATTACGATTGAGGAGGAAATATGGATCAGCTGAAATATCGAAAGAAAATTGCTTGGCTCGTTGTGCTCCTCTCCGCGCTCGGGATCGTTTTCCCAGACTGGCTCAAACAGCAGATCAACCCGCAGGAGGCCGGCTCGAAAAAGTGAGGATCGCCTACAGCGCTATTTCAGGCAGCCAACTGGTGGGGTGGATCGCCAATGACGCAGGGTTCTTCCGCAAAAACGGGTTGGATGTTGAATTCATCTTTATCGAGGGGGCCGCGGGCCGTCCAGTCGGTCGCGTCGGGCGAGGTGCAGTTCGGCGTGGTGGCCGGCGCCCCTGTCGTGCAGAGTAATCTTCGGGGTTCGTCGGTGGTCCTAGTGACGGGATTTCTTAACACCCTCGATTACCAGTTCATCGTTGACAAGACGATCACCCGGCCTGACCAACTAAAAGGAAAGGCTGTGGCGGTGAGCCAGCCAGGATCTTCCTCCGATTTTGCCATGCGCTACGCTCTCGACAAGTACGGGCTGGAGCCAGGTAAGGATGTGACTCTGGTCGAGATCGGCAGCCAGCCGGCGCGCTTTGCCGCGCTTCAATCAGGCAAGATCCAGGGGGTGATGATCGCGGTTCCGCTGACTCTCACGGCAAAAAAGATGGGCTTTAGTATGCTGGCCGATCTCCAGATGCTGGGGCTCGAATACCAATATACCGCAATGGCAACCACGCGAGATTTGATCAAGTCCCGGCCCGATCTCGTGCGCAATGTGGTGAAGGCCTCCGTGGAAGCCATCCACTATCTTAAGACCCATCGCAAAGAGGCTATAGAAATTCTTCGGAAGTATATGAAGACCGATGACACCGAGGCGCTGGTAGAGACCTATGAGGCCATTGCGCTCACCCTGATTCCCGAGCGGCCCTATCCGACCCTGCGCGGAATTCAGATTATACTTCAGGAGCTGGCGGCGAAAGACCCTAAGGCTAAGACAGCCCGGCCCGAGCAGTTTGTGGATATGAGCTTTCTCAAAGAACTTGATGGTTCGGGATTCATTGACCGGCTATATAAAGCGACGCCGGTTGTCGCCAGTGGGGAAACTCGCGCGCATCCGCTGCTCCGCCAAGCACCACGGAGAAAGGAACCCCGGCCGCTCCAAAGAAACCGATCGTTTCTGATTTGAAACAGAAAACGGAAAAACTAGCTCAAGCCCCTCAGGCTTCTTCTTCCACATCAACAGAATATACAGTGAAGGCTGGGGATACCCTCAGCCACCTGGCGCTCCAATACTATGGCCATGCAGGCAAATGGCCGCAAATTTACGAAGCCAATAAAGAAACCATGAAGAATCCGCATTATTTGTTCATTGGACAGAAGATTTTTGTCCCTGCCGATGCGACGCGGGCGGGGTAACGATCAATTGCACTGAATTAAGACTAGCTTCACCAGGAAGGTAAAGTGACTCAAGAGTCCCAACGTTTTAGTCTGACTATGGAAAATCATCACAGGCCTTGTGTCTATCATCACGCTCTTAGGCCTGTTCATTATTGGTGTGGTCTATCAACTCGGCAGCAGTGCGCTTCGGGATCAATTCGACCAACGAACCTTGGCGATCGCCACCAATCTAAGTGATGCCGCTGCGGCCCCTGTCGTAAGCAAGAATGTTTTAGAGCTTTCCGGTTTAGTCAGGAAGTATGCCCTGCTGCCGGGAGTGGAATACGCCTTTATCGATGACGGCAAGGGAGCGGTTATCGCCCATACTCTAGGCACCTTTCCGCCAGAACTTAAAGAAACGGTCTCAACCGAAGGCAGACTTCGCATGCAAAGACGGGCGTTGAGATTCAGGGGAAACATAGTGTATGAGACCAGCGTTCCGATTCTTGGAGGACAGGTGGGCGCCGCGCACTTGGGAATGCGGGGAGATTTCGTTGAGCGAGAGATCCGCAACGCCATTCTCCCCTTTAATTGGGATAATCGCCGTTATCCTCCTTGCTGGTATCGTCATCTCCTCTGTGCTTGTGTGGGTGATGACTCGACCCATTCGACGTTTGAGGAACGTGGCAGACAGCATGAGCAAGGGCGATCTCGATACACCTGTCATCCTCGGCATAGGATCACATGATGAGGTCGGAGACCTGGCTCGTTCCCTGGAACGGATGCGTTCAAGTTTGAAAGCCGCGATGTCACGCGTTAGTGATGGGTAGCCATACGGATTTCAAACTTCAAACCCTCCGGCGCCTTAACCCAACGCTTGACATGAACAGCAAAGATTAGATAGCGTTCGCGCATCCTATGCCCGGCCGGCCCTTCCTTCAGATACCAGGTCCGAGTATTGTGCCAGAGCGCGTTGTTCGGGCCATGTCCCAGCCCCTGATCGATCATCGGGGCCCTACATTCGCGGCCCTTCTGCGCGAAGTTTTACAGGGGCTTAAAGCGCTATTTCGGACCACCGAAGGTCATGTTCTCCTCTTCCCCGGCTCCGGCACGGGCGGATGGGAATGCTGTATCGTCAACACGCTTTCACCCGGCGACCAAGTGCTGGGCTGTGTGAACGGCCACTTCAGCGACCTGTTTTGCCGCACCGCCACCTCCCATGGCATCGACGTGCAGCGGCTGGAAGTCGAGTACGGCGCGGGTGTGCCGGCCGATGCGATTGAGGAGGGCCTGCGTCGCGACAGGGACCATCGAATCAAGGCTGTCCTCGTCGTCCAAACCGAAACCTCCACAGGTGTCACCAGCAGCCTTGCGGCCGTGCGCAAAGCCATGGACGCCGCGGCCCATCCTGCGCTTCTCTTGGCCGATGTGGTGAGCTCGTTGGGCTGCACGGACTTGCGCTTCGACGAGTGGAAGCTGGACGTCGCCCTGACCGCTGCTCAAAAGGGCTTATGCTGCCGCCGGGTATGGCGCTACTCGCCGTAAGTCAGAAGCGCTTGAGGCGAACCGATCGGCCAGGTGCGCGCGCTCGTTTTGGGACTGGCGTCCGGTTCTGGAGAGCAATGCTGAAGGCCATTTCCCGTACACCCCGGCGACCGCCCTGTTATTCGGCTTGAGCGAAAGTCTAAAAATGCTCTCCGAAGAAGGGTTGGAGAATGTCTTTTCACCGCCATGCACGCCTGGCCGGGCGCCTGCCGGAGAGGGATCGAAGCGATGACTCTGAAACTCTTCGCGCGCGATTCCGCGGAGTATTCAAATACGCTGACTGCGGTAGCGATGCCCGAAGGGTTTGATTCCGACCTGTTCATCAATCACACGCTTGCGCTCGTCGATCTTCCGCTCGGCAAGGGCCTGGGAAAAGTCAAAGGGAAACTCTTTCGCATCGGTCACCTCGGGAGTATCAATGAGCTCGAGCTTTTGGGTGTCTTGGGCGGAATCGAAATGGCGTTAAAAAGCTTCGGGGTGAAGCTGCCGCTCGGCCACGGCCTCGCGGCGGCGGAAACCTATCTCCTGGAGACCGCCGGCAAACGATTGCCATTATGAAAATTGATCCCCATAAGTGCGTTGCCTGTGGCAATTGTTTGCCGATCTGCCCGATGGGCGCGATTTACATTGATCCGTCAATCAATCGGGCGCGCATCAATACGGACGAGTGTGTGGAATGCTTTACCTGCTATCGCGGCATGTCCAAGGAGCACCTCAATCCGACATTCGTGCGAGCGATCCGCAAGACGGCACAATTTTTCCGCTTTCGCTTCGACCCGGAGCCGGACATCTGCCCCACGGATGCGATTGTGCCGGAAGAGTTGAGCTGGCCGAGAGTCGTCCGCCGCGCTTTCTCCGATCCTCAGGTTCCGCACGAGTCGACCGGCATCCATGGGCGCGGCACCGCCGAAGTCAAGACTAACGACGTCACCAACCGAGTGAATCGAAGCGAGGCGGGCTTCGTTGTCGAGTTCGGGCGTCCGGGTATCGGCGCTCGTTTCCGCGACATCCAGCGGATCACCACGGCCCTCGCCGAGCTGGGCGTCGAATTCGAGACCAACAACCCGGTAACCTCTCTCATGACCGACCCCTCCCGAGGAGTGATTCGCGAGGACATTCTCAACGAGAAGATCCTGTCCGCCATCGTGGAGATCAAGACAGCCTTGGATAAAGTCCCATTGGTGCTCAAAGAAATCAGGAACCTCTCGCGAGAGGTAGACACGGTGATCAGCGTCGGCGTTTCCACTCGCTGCGACGCACAGGGAAACGATCGGCTCCGTGCAATCCTGGAGCAAGAGGGATATCCGAGCTATCGTGGAAAAACAAACCTCGGCTTGGGACGCATCACTCGCAATCCGTCAGCGATCAACCAGCAGAGCTAAGATGACAAATACTCTTCATCGCTACAGCGATCACTACGCCTTCGAGCGGATACCGAATCCGGAGCCGGTCCAGGATGACTACATCGTTTTCGCCATGTCGAGCCGAGGAATCAACGACGACAACCTGGTGGAGAAGTATCGCACTCTTCCTCAGCCTCGCCCTGAAACATGAACCCGTAAATATAGGCGACGCGACCAAAGGTGGGACTGATCCGGCCGCGGCAGGACATGAATCCGACCGCCCACTGGCGGCGTGAGCACGGCCCGGATGCGGAACAGGTGATGGCCGGCATCGACGGACCGACGACAGTGGCGGCTGTCTTTGACAACTATCAGGCGATGAAAGATTTTGTCGAGGAGTTGAAGGCCGCTGATCTGGGCATTTCAATCAACATCAGCGCGCCCATCAACGAGGCCCAACGCTGCTGCCGGGAGTCCGACATCAGCCGCCACAGCGTGGAGTATTCCGTGGGCTTTCGCGGCCGGGTGGATAAGCTCCCGGATGCGACCACGTTACAGTTGAGCACGATGTGCGGCCATGGGATGGTCTCCGCTAATTTTGCCAAGAAGATGCTGGAATGGGTGAAGGAAAACCGCAGGACGCCAGAAGAGGCGGCCCGCTACATGGCCCGCTTCTGCATCTGCGGCGTCTTTAACATAGCCAGGGCCGAACGCATTCTCAGCGAAGCACGACTCATGAACCGCTAAGACGGTCTCCTGTCACTTCCGTCACCGCTTTGCCTATTTCTTGTTTGGTAATTTGCCGCCGAGGTACCGAGTGCGCGACCAGGATATCACTCCCTCCCGGGGGCCGCCCTTCTATCTCAACCCGCACGCCAGCGCTTCCAGAACCAACGAAGCGCTGGCGTCAAGTACGCCAGCAAAGCAGCACCCATGAACAACGCGGAGATCGGTCGTGCCACGAAGATGATCGGACTGCCTCCGGAAATCATTAGTGCCTGCCGCAGGGAATTTTCCGATAGCTTTCCCAAGACCAGGGCCAAGATCAAGGGAACGATGGGATATTTGAGCTTGATCATGACGTAGGCCAGCAGGGCGAAACCAAGCATCATCCAGACGTCGAAAAGGCTGTTATTAACGCTGAAGGCCCCGACGGTTGCGAAAACGACGATGAGGCCCATCATGATCGAGTACGGTATGCGCAGCATCGCCACAAAGATCGGGATCAGGAAGATGTTCATGAGCAGCAACAGGAAATTGCCGACATACATACTGGCGATGAGTCCCCACACCAGGTTTGCGTGCTGCGTGAAAAGCAGGGGGCCGGGACGTATGCCCCACATCATGAAGCCTGCCAGCATGACAGCCGTCGTGGCGGATCCGGGAATCCCCAGCGCCAGCAATGGGGCAAAGCCGCTGATGGCGGCCGAGTTGTTCGCGGATTCCGGCGCAGCCACCCCTCGATCGCTCCCCGCCCGAACCGCTCGGGGTGTTTGGCGTACCGCTTCTCCACGAGGTACGCGATGAACGACGCGGTCGTGATACCTCCCGCGGGGATCATTCCGATCAAGAATCCGATAACGCTGCCCCGCGCGATCGCCCAGCGCGAGGCAACCCAGTCCTCCCAGGTCAGGAACATGTCGCGCAGGCGCAGCTTGCCTTTGATGGCCTCCCCCTCGTCTTCGGGTTGCTCGATGCTATTGAACACCTCGGCGACCCCGAACATCCCGCAGATGAGAACGATGAAATCGAAGCCCCCAGCAATTGCGGGACGCCAAAGGCAAACCGCGGCATCCCACTCACCACGTCGAGGCCAACAGTCGTCAGCAGTAGGCCGAGCATCGTGGAGATGATGACCTTAAACGGGTCCTCCCCGCCGAACACCGTCAGGAGGCCGAAGGCCATCATCGTGAGGGCGAAAAATTCAGCGGGCCCGAAACGGAGGCCGAATTTCGCTAGGGCTGGAGCAAAGGCCATCAGGAGGACGATGGAACCGGTTCCGGCTATCCATGAGCCGATGGCGGCCACCGAGAGGGCGGCGCCGGCTCGACCCTGCAAGGCCATCTGGTAACCGTCCAGGCAGGTCATCACCGTCGAGGATTCGCCGGGCACGTTGATCAAGACCGAGGTGATGGTACCCCCGTAAGCGACCCCGTAGTAGATCCCCGCGAACATGATGATGGCCGAAGTGGGATTAATCGTGAAGGTGAGAGGGAGTAGGAGCGCAATGGCGGTCGGCGCGCCAATGCCGGGCAAGACGCCGATCATCTGCCGAAGAACACGCCGAAGCCGCAATACAGAATGTTCTGGAAGGTGAGGGCGACGGCAAATCCATTATAGAGATTGTGAAAGAGCTCCATGCGTGTTGGCCTGTACCTGCGCCCCGTCAGGTTCCGGGGAGTGTACGCAGCACCGGCGTGTCACTCTCCGATGCCATGGCAGCGCGCAGGTAATCTTCTACCACCCGACCAGGCCGGTCGGGAGCGGGATGCCAAGCCAGTGACCGAATAGAAAATGGATGCTCACCGCCGTCCCGATCGCGGCAACTCCACATGTGGCCCAGCGATGCCCTCCCATCAACCGCATCGCGGCGCAGATGAAGAGGCCAAAACCGACGGAGAATCCCAATACCGGGAAAAGGAGAAAAGTGGTCACAATGATTACCAGGACCTTAACGGCCATGCGGGTTCTACGCTGAAAGAAGGTTTCCTTGTTGTTGGCCGCCCGAAGTTGTTGTGCGGTGACGACGACAGCGCAGGCGGCGAGCACGTAGCCAATCCAGGTGGGCAAAAACCCGGGACCCGGACCATAGTCCGAATGGTACGGAAGCTGTCGGGAAAAGAAGATCACAACAATCCCCAGCGCCAGCACCGCCAGTCCGCCGAAGACTCTCGCATGCCACATGCTAATCCCCCGAAGAAAGACCTCACCACGTTTCGGTTTGCGGGGCGTGGGGGAGCCCTTGATGATGATTTCTCTGTCCGGTTATTTGAGCAGCCCCAGCTCAGTCAGAAGGGTCTTGAACTGCTGCTCGCTCTGGACCACAAAGGTGGAAAACTCTTTGCTGCTCATCCAGGAGGGGCTGAGCATATATTGCTCCAAGTACTTTTCCTTCCAGGCGGCGCTTTCGGCCATGCGCTTCATCACATTCTCATAGTAGCCCGCCACCGCCGGTGAGATCCCCGGGGCGCGGCGATACCCCGGAACATCCTAAACGTCACGTCCAGCTTCCTTTCCTTGAACGTGGGCACGTCCGAAAACTTGGAGAGGCGGGTTTCCCTGGCGACGACCAAAGGCCGCACGAGCTTGGCCTCCCACTGCGGGAAGAACTCGCTGGGATTGGCCCAACTCAACTCCGTGTGCCCGCCGAGCAGTGCCGTGATAACTTCTCCGCCGCTGTTGAAGGGGATATACCGGAGTTGGATCCCCGCAGCCCGCTCGAAGATGCGGTTGCACATCTGGTCTTCCTGGCCGGTTGCCGTACCCCCGATGGTTATCGCTCCAGGTCGCTGCTTCGCCGCCGCCACGACGTCTTCGATTGTCTTGAACGGAGAATCCGCTTTCACGACGATCAACTGCTCATCGATCGCCAAGCCGGCAATCAAGGTGAGATCGTGGTAAGTTGCCGCCCCTTTCCCGCCGCCAACGGCGCCGCCACCTGCCCGGAGATGAATGTGACCAGCATGTGTTCGTTTCCCGGCGACTGGGCGACGGCCGTTGTTCCCACGGTGCTACTGCCGCCGGCTTGGTTGTTCACGATCAGCGGCGTGGGGTTGAGATTCCTCCCTGAATGATGCTCGCAATGGATCTGGCGAGCACATCGCCAGCCCCGCCGGGGCGTATGGGACGATGAACTGAATCGGCTTCGTGGGTTTCCATTGTTCTGCGGCTTCCCCGGTCCTCCAGGTGCCAGCATCCCCAGCAGGACCAGTACAAGCAGTTGAACCGGTCGGACTCTGCAGTCACTCTTACTCGCGCTCATGTTTGACCCCCTTCTACTTGGCCTGCTCACTATTCGATAGCCGCTCTGTCATCTTCGGGCCGATGATAAGAATTTGTCTTTGAGGTCTAGCTACTGAGAACTCAAAAATGTCCCCGACAATCACCCCGTGGTCTGCCTTTGAGATAAGAATTGAGAGCAGCCGCTCCAGGGGGTGAACTGGCTTAGGATGGGGCGCCTTTGCTGCGGAGAGTATCCAATCAGGTATCCTTATGTCAACTTGGGGTCGGTCTGCAGAAGGAGCTGAACATTTTCAGTGGTCATTCTCCTTGTGACCTACGTTCCGTGGGTTAGCCTCGGGTTGCTGAATCTCGTTAATTGGTAATCCGCCTTCCTATTGGCTTCAAGGAGGCGGGAATCAGAATCAGAGTTGATCTACTCCTTTTTCTCCTTGACTCCTCTCTTCCGTCTGCCTATTTTACGCGCGTCTAATTTCGGCTGGGTCTGCCGATCCGGTCACATCTTCGATTCGTTCTACATGTCGATCCGCGAATAGCAGCCGAGGAGCGAACGGATTCACGACAATAAGACAGCGGCGGGCCGTTTGCCAATGCTGGGAGAGACGGATTATAAGTTAGAAAAATGAGACACGAAGGGAGGTTTCTATGGGATTATTGAAAGTAGAGGGCGTTACGCACTGGTCGATTCCGGTGAACAACCTGGAAGAGTCCGAGAAATTTTATGGTGATCTGCTCGGCCTCAAGCCATTAGGGCGGCTCGGCAATGCGGTCATGTCCTGCTTTAACGTTGGCGACCACAACATCCTGCTTTGCGAGCGCGAGCAACCTGTCGACAAAACATCCGGCGTTGAGCAGCGAGTCCATCATTCCTTCACGGTGAGCCCGGAGACATTCGTGCAGGCATGTAAGGTTTTTCACGAAAGGAAAATACCCATCGTCGAGCTCCATTACCGCGCAAAGGGTTATTTCACGGGACGGGAGCTTTATTTTCACGATCCGAGCGGGAACCGGCTCGAGCTGCGCGATCCGACCTGGAAACAGGGAATGCCTGAGCCTCCGTTCGAGGAAATCGTACGTTCCTGAGGATATCAACTTGACCGAGAAAGAGGCACAACCCCCGTAGGGCCGAGGAGTGAGCATCGAAGCGAGCGGGCACGGAAGTTCAACGTTCCAGGTTCAAAGTTCAAAGAGATAGGAGTCTCGTCCACGTTGAAACCTTGAACTCTTTAGGGAGGCACAAGCCCATTGCCCAGGTCCTTCGAGGCTCACTCCTCGGACTACACTGTGATCTTTCTTCGGCCGATGACTAACGCGGGCGATCTCATCGCGTGGAGATATAGGAGACCGTCGTTTCGAATTGTCGGTTAAGATCAGCTTTTAGAGAAAATACTTCCTCTGCAGAACGCTTTCCTTGGCGGCATGCTAAAGCCATTTCAATCGGGACTTGATCGAGTCCCGGCGGTCGAACATTCCGGAGGTATTCCACCGCCCGATCGTTGGAATCCACCGCGAAATTATCCCAACTAAAAATCAAACGCGCCGGATAGAGGATCGCGCGGATGTAGGGTTTGCGGTCTTTTGGTTCGAGTTCCGTGAGCCCGCTAAGCTCGCCAATTTTCGGCTTCCAGCTTCGTTCGATGCTTTGGCGCAGCTCCTGACGAACCTCTTCTGTCGTTGGCCGCCGAAACTCCGCTCGATGGTTATTCAACAGCGGTACCCCATGATCTAAGAGATCGAGCCGATCCAGCACGGGCAAACGCCCCCAGCCGCATTCGGGATTACCCCAAAAAATGGAGAGTTTTTTTCCGTAGTCATCATCCAACGCTTTAGCCTCAGCGATCATCCTATCCATATCAGCCGGCGGACTTGGGCAAGTGAGGATCAAACCGACGTCGAAGTCACTGTAGATATTGCTGAAACCGCCATGGGCAAGACTGCCGATTTTGTAAGCTTCGACTAGCGAAGACCCTAGTTTGGATCTGAAATGTTCGGCAACACGGCCGACATAATCAGCTATGGCTTGCATCGGAACCGGCTCCCTTCCGCTCTCTTGCCGCTTTATACGTTAGCAGCTTTGAAGATTGCAACGCTGACCTTTAGATCGGTGCTTCCTTGCAATCACAGAGCTAGACATTTGTCGGCCCTTGAAGTATGGGGAAGACAACCAAAGAAACAAAAAGAAAGGCACCATTATGGCAACACTCATAACCGGTTTGGGTTTGGTCGGAACGTCCTACGCACAGCTCGCGCTGAAGCGCGGTGAGAGCATCGTCTTTTACGACTTCGCGCCAAGAAAAGATTTTTAGCGCACAAACTTGGTACAGCCAACGTCACGGTTGTTCAAAGAGACGTGCGCGATCTCCCGGCGCTGGTGGAAACGATGCAAAAGCACAAAGTCGATAAAGTCATCCATACCGCAGGCCTGATCGGCGGCAAGGTCGCGCAGCCGCTCTACAGCGGTTTGCAAATCAATGTCATGGGCACGATCAATGTGGCGGAGGCGGTGCGGCTCACTGGAGTCAAACGGCTGGTGCAAATCAGCACGATGGGTATTTATGATCGCCGGCTGGAGGGCGACAGTCCCATCGAGGAGAATTTCCATCGCGGACCCGGCGAACCCTATGGCAACTCTAAGGTTGCCAAAGAGCTGATGGTAGAAGCCTACCAGCGCCTTTACGGATTTGAATTGATCATTGTGCGCCTCGCCAACGTTTACGGCGTCGGCCATTTTGCCGGCGGTTCGGGGGCGGCGAAATGGTCCAGAACCTGCTCCAAACTGGAATTAAGGGCGGCGTGGTCAAGATCAACCAGGAGCAGGCCCGAGATTTTGAATATATTTATTACAAGGATCTGGGCCGCGCTCTCGACAAGGCCGCCACCGTCGGATTATCCGCGCCAACCACATTGAACATCGGTACCGGCGTCATCGTGACATTCGACGATCTCGTGGGCACGGCTGAAAAACTATTGCCGAAGCTCCAGGTCGAAATCATTCCGGGAACCAAGCCACGCTCTTCCAAACAACCCATGGTGATCACAAAAGCCAAAAACTCCTGGGTTGGGAGCCGGCGTACAATTTGGAAACCGGCTTCAAAGATTACATCGAGGAGCTTAAGGCGTTGGGGTAGCCCGGGGCTACGACGGTTTCGGGTATCAGGTTCAGGTTGACGCGAAACCCGACATCCGCCCTCGAAACCCCTAGAAGGACACGGCGCCCTTCTTGCCGCTCTTATACCCGCGGTAACGAATCGTCGCGCCGTCGGTCTCCAGAATGATGGCGCCATCCTCGTCCGTGCGTAGAATTTCGGCCCCAACTTCCCGATAACGCGCAACCACCTCGTCACGGGGAATCCGAAAGGATTGCGGGAGCCCACGGAGAATATCGCCAGTGAAGGCCGAACCGCCGTGACAAATTCCTGCGTGCTGGAACCGGCACTGCCGTGGCGCGGAACTTTCAGTACAGGGCTGCGAAGCTGCCCGGCTTGAGACTGTAGCCTTTGCTCGTCACGCTTATCGAGATCTCCGGCAAACAGAAACCGAACCTTACCGAATTCCAGCCGCAACACGACGGAGGTATCGTCCACTCCGTCCGGCGGCGGATAGAGTACACAAAGCTTGACGCCGTCAATGGCGCGACAGGGTTCCTGATCGCTAAGGGTAACCCGTTTGATGCGGGTCTGTTCCAAAGCCTCTTCCAAGTCGTCGAAGCGGGTGGTTCTTCCCTTTGGTCGGCCCCGACCAGAATTCCACCGGGGCAAATTCCATAGCGATAGAGCGCATGCCGCCGTAATGATCGACGCGCGGATGACTGAGGAATAGATAATCCACTTTGAGAATCTTGCGCGAGCGCAGAAATGGACCGACGATGCTTTCGCCCGTGTCAAAATCCCCAGCGCCGCTCCGCCGGCATCGATAACCAAAACCTTCGAGCGCGGCAGCTCGACGACGGCGGCGTCGCCCTGGCCGACGTTTAAATGAGTTACGCGCAACTCTTTCCGGTCCCATCGCTCACGCCACCAATAAAACGCGTCCGCCGCCAAAGCCATCGCGAATACGGCGACGGCCACGATCGCAAACCGATTTCTCCGCAAAAGAAAAGCCCAACGATAAACAAATAGAGCGCTGTTACCTCAACGGCATTCGGCACGGGCACCGCGACGTTGGCGAGGGAAGGCGTGCAAAGAGCCTCACCAGCCAAAGCGTTGCCGACAATAGATATTCAGTGGGCCACACCAGAACCCCCGCCGCGGAGGGAAGTACCAAAGAGAGAAAGCCCGTAGTCAGTCCTAACGGTACAACGATAAAACCGACTAACGGCACAATCACCGGGTTTGAGACAAAACCGGCCAATGACAAATGACCAAAATAGTGAGCGATCAACGGCCCTGTGCCCAGAGTCGCAAAGAGCGGCACGGCTAAATGCATTCTCCCCTGCTCTAGTTTGTTTTTCCACCAACTCCGCTCCTGCGGCAGTTCGTCGCGTGGTCGCCGCCGAGCCCCGTCCATCATGCGGCGCATGCCCCAAACAATAAACAGCACCGCAAGAAAGGAAAGCTGAAAGGAAATGTCGGCGATCACGGCAGGCCAGATCAGCGCGATGAGCAGCGCGGCAAAAGTAAGACTGGCAAACACCTCCTCTTCGCGGTCCAACAATACCGCCAACTCATAGACACCGATCATGATCGCCGACCGGACCGTGGGAACCATCGCCCCGGCGATGGCCGTGTAAAAACCACCGCTAAAAAGGAGAAGAACGTCCCGACCTTCAACAGATTCCAGCGTAGGAGCAGATAGGGGCTGTAGGAGCAGCCAAAGCGGACCAGCCAGAAGACCACTAACCCCAGCATACTGACGTGAAGTCCGGAAATAGAAAGCACGTGGTTCACACCGGCAGCGGTGAACTCGTTGCGCATTTCTTTGGTAACAGTGCCCATATCGCCGACCACGAGCGCCTTCATTAGAGCACCGTTATCCGATGAAACGTGCTGATCGATATAGTGACGAATGTCTCTGCGCAGTGATTCGATAGCGCCACGCAAGCGATCGGGCCTGCGCGCCACCAGCTCGACCTCTTGGTCGTTTTCCAAATACCCGATGGCATAAATTTCTTGTCGGGCCAGATAAGTCGCATAGTCGAACCCACCCGGATTGCCGGCGTCACGCGGTGCTTGCGGCCGAATCCAAAAACGTACCCGATCGCCGTAGTGCCATTCTCGTCGAACCTGTCGGGTATTCACCAAAAGGTTTCCGGAAATTTCTTCGGCTCCCGTCGGATGCCAAATTCTTTCACATCGCAGTAACCAACGGTTACGGTTCGGCAATTTCTCCGGTTCTCGCGCGAGGGAGCCCTCCAGATATATGCGTGCGTTATCGTTAGTCAGCAAGCGCAGGTGATTCGGCGGGAAGTCCGGGTGCAGCAATTGCCAATGCCGGATGTAGCCAAGCGAAAGCCCCAGACAAGCGATAAAAATCAAGAATCCCCAGCGTCGCGTTGTTGTTTTGATAACCAGCAACAACGGGACAAGCGTAAGAAAGAAAAACTGAGACGGGATAACCAGCGGTAGCGCGGCCACCGCCTGGCCTACCAGGAGCGATAACGTCGGAACAACAAGCCAGACCGACGGATGGCCGAGCTTCGCAACTACAGCTGTCCTTGTTACCGTCTCGGAGGACATCGGTGGTTCCGTCAGTCCGACACAGAGCAAAGGGATTGAAGGATCTCTCGAGCGGTCTTCTCGTTCATGGAGGGCACGTTAAGAAGCTCTTCCAATGTTGCTTTTTCGATTCTTTTAATGCTGCCAAACGCACGCAACAAGGCTCGCTTGCGCGCCCCGCCGACGCCCGGAATACGGTCCAGAGCGGAAAAGAGTGTTTGCCGGGCTCGAAGCTTCTTGTGATGAGTGATGGCAAAACGATGCGCCTCGTCGCGCACTCGCTGCAGCAAGAAAAGCGCATTGGAGTTGCGCTTCAAGATCACCGGATTGCTCTGTCCCGGGAGGAAGACCCGCTCTTCTGAGCGCTCGATTTCGGTGCTGCGCGGCGCCGATAGCACCCGCATTTTAGCTAAACCCACGGCTTCCACACCTTTCACGCCGACTTCGGCCATCGCGGCCAGTGCCATGGCCAGCTGCCCCTTACCACCGTCAACCACCACAAGGTCCGGAAGATCCTCCTCTTCTTTGCCGCGAGCGAAACGACGCTTCAGCACTTCTAGCATCATGCCGAAGTCATCCCCGCCGGATGAGGCATCAATTGTCCGGATCCGGTAATGGCGATACCGAGATTTGTCCGGCTCACCGTTGAAAAAGGTCACCATGGAACCGACGGCGTTGGCACCATGCAACATGGAAATATCAAAACATTCAATTCGCTGCGGATAATTTCTCAAGCGCAACTTCGACTGAAGCTCCTGTAGCATCTTCTCCCGCGCCTTCTCTTGATCGTGGCGCTCCGAAAAGCTTTGCCGAGCATTCTCCCGGGCCATCTCCACCAGCTCACTCTTAGCGCCTCTCTGCGGGCTAAGAATACTGACTCGTTTGCCTTTGTTTTCCCTCAGGTATTCTTCCCGGACTTCCCGGTCATCCAGCTCCACCGGCAGCAAGATTTCATCCGGGATAAAGCGATGGCCCTGGTAAAACTGCGTCAGCAGCGCGGCCATGACTTCGTCATCAGGAAACTCCAAGTCCTCCAGCGAATAGGACTGGCTGCCCGTCAACTTACCTTGCCGCACGAACAGAACTTGGACTTCAATAAATCCCCCTCCCGATAAAGTCCAAAAACATCCTGATCGCTTCCCCAGTGGGCAACCATGCGCTGCTTTTCGAGGGTCTTTTCAACGGCCTGAATCTGATCGCGAATCTTGGCCGCGGCTTCGAATTCCAACGCCGCGGATTTCTCCGCCATCTTTTGCCGCAATTCAGATAGCAACTCGTCTTGCTTTCCCTCAATGAACAAGACGGCTTGACGAACTCGCTCCCGGTAATCCGGCTGGCTTACGGGCAAGACGCAGGGCGCCAGGCAACGTTTGATTTGATATTGAAGACAGGGTCGGCTGCGGTTTTTGAAGTTGTGTTCCGTGCAGTTGCGCAAAAGAAAATGCTTTTCAACGATGTCCAGTGTTTCTCGAGCCGCCACCGCCGACGAAAACGGCCCGAAATACCGGTTGCCGTCCTTGACGATCTTGCGCGTCGTGAAAATCCTCGGCCAGGCGTGCTGCGTTGTTACTTTGATGCTCAGATAGCTCTTGTCGTCCTTAAGTCGGATATTGTAGCGCGGCTTGTATTGTTTGATCAGGTTGTTTTCAAGAATCAACGCTTCTTTGTCGCTGCTCGTAACCAGCGTCTCAACGTCGGCGACTCGACGCACGAGAAACTCGACCTGGCAGCGCCCATCCGGACTATGAAAGTAAGCCCGCACGCGAGCGCGGAGATCTTTCGCCTTGCCGACATAAATCACCTTCCCTTTGTCGTCCCGCATCAGGTAAACACCGGGACGTGAGGGCAGATTCGCTATTTTTCCGGAGTGATTGCCATTGGAATATCCAAAACACGGTCGGCGGGAACGGGTGAGCTGCGGCAAATTGAGCATAGATGGCCTCGCCGACTTGCATTCCCTTAGCTGCCAAATTGGCAATGCTTGACTTCCCCAACCGTGTCCAGATTTGCACTCCGGTGGACAATTTTCGCAATTTCCTCGCGTATTTCGTCGTTTTTCCAATCATAATTCGGCTAATCCACCGGGAGCAAATTGGCATGGCTTTTGGACACTTACTGTTTAACGCCGCGACGAAAAGTTGACGAAAATGAAACGGAGTATAACATGTTCGATATTGAAAACCTGATGCACCTCGGGGTTTTTAACCAACTGATACCTATCTGGCAGGTATTTTTTTCATCGCGAGTCTCTTGCCATTTCTACTATGGAACCGCGTAAAAATCTGCCTGCTTATTACCTATATGTTTACCTACTATCTCGGCTTCATGGTTCAATTTGGAGATTACATTTCCACTAGCGGTTCGATGCAGCCGTTTGTCCTCTATTCTCTGAGCGGCCTTGCCATTGCGGTCTTTTTTGTTGCGACGATCTTCACCGAGCAGCCGGAAAAACCAAAGTTCGCTGGGTCCGCTTCTCTCAGCAACCGGATGACGAAGAACGTCCGGCTCGGATGCGCCACTCCGACCCTGTGGAAGCCGCAATCAACGTAACTCAATGTATCGGACGCCGAGCGCTGAGAATCTCAGCTAGCGTCCAGGTTGTTTTTCAACTCACAAACCTAAGAACCTGGGCTGCGTGCCGCCAACGGATTGCGCAGCCCTATCTCCTGTTCCTCCATAGCCCGGATACGGTCTCGCAATTCCGCAGCCCTTTCGAATTCAAGGTTCGCAGCGGCTTTCTTCATCTCTTTCTTGAGCCTTTGAATTATCCTCGGTAGTTCCTTCGCTTCATAGTCGGCTTCCTTCTCCGCTGCCAAAGGAACATCGACATAGTCAGCCTCGTAAATTTTTACCAGAGGCGACCCGATAGATTTGATCACCGTTTGCGGCGTGATCCCGTGCTTCTTATTGAAAGCCGCTTGCAAACTACGGCGGCGATTGGTCTCATCCATCGCCAGCCTCATGGAGTCGGTGATGGAATCGGCATAGAGGATTACCGTCCCATAAACATTGCGCGCGGCTCGCCCGATAGTCTGAATCAGCGAACGATCAGAGCGCAGAAAACCTTCTTTGTCGGCATCCAGTATCGCGACTAGAGAAACCTCCGGCAGATCGAGCCCCTCGCGCAGCAGGTTGATGCCGACCAAAACATCAAAAACTCCCATGCGCAATTGTCGGATGATCTCAACCCGCTCCAGGGTTTCAATATCCGAGTGTAAATAGCGCACCTTAACGTTTAGATCCTGGTAATAATCCGTCAGATCTTCGGCCATTCTCTTGGTTAAAGTAGTGACCAGGACTCGTTCCTTGCGCTCGGCTCTTTTTCGTATCTCTTCAAGTAGATCGTCCACCTGATTGCGCGCGGGACGCACAATCACCTCCGGGTCCGTCAACCCCGTAGGACGAATCAGTTGCTCGACGACGGCCCCTCTGCTCTTGTCCAACTCATACCGGGCCGGCGTAGCGGAAACATAGATGGCCTGGTCCAAGCACGCCTCGAACTCGGAAAAATTCAAAGGGCGATTGTCCAAAGCCGAAGGCAAACGGAAGCCGTACTCGACGAGAGTTTCTTTTCTGGATCGGTCGCCTCGATACATACCGCCGATTTGGGGCACGGTGACGTGACTCTCGTCGATGAAAAGCAGGAATTGGTTCGGAAAGTAGCTGAGCAATGTCGGCGGCGGCTCCCCGGTTCTCGCCCGGTAAGATGGCGCGAGTAATTTTCGATGCCCGGGCAAAACCCCATCTCTTCCAACAATTCCAAATCGTAGAGCGTTCGTTGTTCCAGACGTTGCGCCTCTAAGAGCTTATGCTCTGCGCGCAACTCTTCCAGGCGTCCCTTGAGTTCCAACCGGATGTCCCGCGTCGCCTGCTTCATTCGATCTTCGGCGGTCACGTAATGGCTGGCAGGATAGATGCAGGCTTTATCGACCCGCCGTTGAACTTTTCCCCGGATAGGATCGATTTCATGAATCGTTTCAATCTGTTCATCGAAAAATTCAATCCGGAGGGCCGACGAATCCTCATAGGCCGGAAAAATTTCAACCATATCTCCCCTGACCCGAAAGGTGCCGCGATGAAAATCGAAATCACTGCGCTGGTATTGAATATCCACTAGTTTCCTAAGCATCTGGTCCCGTTGGATCCGGTTGCCTTCTTCGAGATAGACCATCATGTCGAAGTAAGCTTCCGGCGAGCCGAGGCCGTAGATACAGGAGACGCTCGCGACAATCAGAGTATCGCTTCGCTCCAACAGAGCTTTGGTTGCAGAGTGACGCAGTTTATCGATCTCATCATTGATGGAGGCGTCCTTCTCAATGTACGTGTCCGTTGACGGCACATAGGCCTCCGGCTGATAGTAGTCATAGTAGCTGACGAAATAGCGAACGGCGTTATCGGGAAACAGCTCGCGAAACTCGTTGTAAAGCTGTGCCGCAAGAGTCTTATTGGGCGCGATAACTAAAGTCGGTTTGTTGATCCGGGCGATCACGTTGGCCATCGTGAACGTTTTGCCCGAACCGGTCACCCCAGCAAGACCTGATCTCTCTTGCTTTTCTCGATGCCTTGGACAAGTTTCTCAATGGCCGGTGGCTGGTCGCCCTGGGGCTTGAACTGGGAAACCAAGTGAAACTGACGTTCTTCTCTGTTGGGAATCATCAGAGAAAAATACCAGCCCGCAGGGGATCGGACAAGCGGGCGGTTATCGAGCCTTGGTATCCTGCCCGGCGTAGAGACGGTCGATGTAACCGCTGCGGTCGAGTTCGGCGAGGGGACCAGACTCGATGAAGTCGGCCGGCTTGGTTTTGGCAAATTTCGCATCCCCTTCAGCCAGATGATTAATCACGGCCTGAACGGCGCTCTCAACAGCGAAAGGTTTGGCCGGAATGTCCGCTCCGTAATGCCACGATTCGTCCAACGCCTCGGCATCGCTGGTGCCGAGAAACTTTGCAAGGATTTTGTACGTGTCCTCACGCCGGGTTTTGAAGAAATGAATGCCCCGAACCATGGCACGCGCTGTTCGCAACGTAAGATTCGGGTAGTTTTTCATCAGGGAACGGCGGCTCGCGAAGGTAGAGCCCTGGTATTCAATCTTCAGATCCGAAAGATTCACCAGGAAATTCATGCCGGCCTTCCGCGCAAATAACGTCGCCGGCGGTGACACCATCGTTGCCGCAACTTTGCGCGCGTCCAGGGCGATCCACATCGCTTCGTTGGTTCCGAGATAGAGGAACTTTACATCCTTATCGGGATTCAATTTCAAATGTTGGAGCGCGGAGCGAGCATTTTTCTCGTAGGCGTCCCCAGGACGCTGCAGACCGATGACTCCGCCCATCAAATCCTTGGCGGTGCGGATTTCCGGGCGGCTCACGAGCGTCATGGCGGCGTAACGCGTCAACCCGCCAAGCATAACCACTTCTTGGTTCCGAACGGACACCGGAATTAACAAAAGGCCGACATTGTAGCGAAATCAGTATCGCCCGAAATGAGCGCCATCGGCGACACGGCGCCAGCCGTCCGCACGATCTCGACCTGCAACCCTTCATCGCGGAACAGGCCCGCCTCATTGGCCAAATAGGGAATAGAGTGGGTCACAGCCCGCGCCGCGTAGCCGATGCGGATTTTTCTTTTTCCGGTTTACCCTGGGCGCCGGCGTTGACGCCGAGCGTAATCAAAGCTAATGACATCAAGATAAAAGACGCACACCGGATCTCACCAATTCGCCTCCCTTGAAGTGCTACCGAAGGTTCCACTTAGACTAGGCGAAAAATCATAACAAGGACGATGATAGAACTAAATAGAACAGGAAAGCTTGAACCGAACAAGGGCTCTGGAGGCCTATGAGCTGCCTCCCGAGCCGCTGCGGGTCAGTCCGCCAGGACGTACGGTAACAAGCCGGCCGGGCTGGCGAAACATGATCTGTGCGATGGTAGGCGAGATAGGCTTGCCAAACAGACAATAGCCCTTGCCATTTTGGTTCTCGCCATTGGCCCAGGCGGCGAACTCATCCGGTGTCGGTGTATGGCCGATGTCGGCCGCGCAACGCCGCACGATGAAGCCGAGCATCATCTTCGAGGCGCTTTGTTTAGGACCAGGAGAACCATCCATGATCCCACTGTATAAAAAATATTCGCATAGGTTGCAAGAAAAATTGCTGCCGACTTCTGGTTTTGCATAGTTTATTGCTAGTCTAAGACTACAATGGCACTGCAAGATTGGCCAAAGTATTTGAAATTTCGGTGCACAGGTTGCGGCAATTGCTGCCGTGACACTGTAGTTTGCATTACCGATGCCGATATCCAACGAATCATCGATGGAACCGGCAAGTCCCCCTCAAGTTCGTTCGCTTTTACACACATGACGAAGTCTCCATGTCCACCAATGATCCGCTTTGGGTCAAGTTCAACGACCATAAAGCCGTCATGGCTCTCCGTTCGATTGTGGATCGCTGTGTTTTCCTCGACAACGACACCAATCTCTGCACCATCTATGAGCATCGCCCGGTTACCTGCCGAGATCATCCCTTCAACGTAACTTTCTCCGATACTGGCGCGGTGGAAAAAATCTCGCTCAGCCAAATTGTCAAGTGCCCCCACGCATGGGACGGCAACGTATCACGGCGTGAGTTACGCAGAGTGCAGAGCTGGAACGAGCGCCAAGAAGAGATTTATTTGAAGAAGGTTGGCGAATGGAACCGTTCCAAGACCGGACAGAAGACTAGACCTGCATTTCTCCGCTTTCTTGGTTTCTCGGTTTTAACGTTTGCGCTAGCGCCTGGCCTATTCGTCGGCGATTGTAAAAGTAAACCTGAAGACGGCCGGTATATCAGGCAGCTAGCAAAACAATCGGGAAAGCAGTCTCACGCACTGGTCGCCGCTGTGGCCTTCCGGTGGAGTTGTTTGTTGACCGCCGACCTAGCGGCCTGCGTCACCGTGAATATTTCGAGCTCGTCGAATTCGTCTTCCTGCACTGGCATCATGGCAACGTCGTCATAAGACCCGGTGTCGCGCTCGACGCGCTTGAGGATACGCCGAAAGTGCCAGTGCATCGCCGCCAGGCGGACATGCTTCGACAACACCTCCCACGCATAGCGCGGATAGAACGACAAGGGACTCTCGATCGGCATCCCGAACCGGCGATCGAGGCGATACTTGCGCCGAAGGACGCCGCTTTCCAGCGGGTGGACGTCTTCCAGTTTAATCGCCTCATAGAACGAGAACAGCTTGGCCATCATGTTATAGGAATCGTATTTCCAGAGCTTCGTGCGCCGGATGACCCGCTCCACATGCTCCGGCGAATAGTAGAGATCCCACGCCTTGTAGTAAATGGCGCGCAACTCGTCATCCGACATCCGGGCATGGCGCGTGGTCACGTGCACCAAGTCGTATTGGTTCAAATCACGCTCCATGGGCACGCCGGCCAGATGCAGCTTCTTGTGATCTTCCGAGCCCGGTAACGGTGTGAGGAGAAAAACTCCAGCAGATCGACGGGCAGCTCTTTCTGGATGATGTGAATATCTCGCTCGATCGTTGCCGGTGTATCACCCGGGAAGCCGATAATGTAACCCGCGTAAGTCAGAGTGCCGACACGGTGCCATGCCTGCAGCATCGCGCGATACTCAGTGATGCGGTTCTGGCCCTTCCGCGCATCCTTCAGGGACTCCGGATTGATGTTCTCCAAGCCGATGAATACGCCGTCCACCCCGGCGCGCGCGGCTTTCTCAATGAAGCCGCGGATCTTGTGCGCCATGGTGTCCACCTGAGCAATGATACGGATCGCCAGGCCTTCTTGTTCGCGCATCTTGATCAGGCGATCGAATATCGCCTCCCAGTTCTGATTGCGCGCCAGGTTGTCGTCGGTGATGAAAAACTTGTGCACGCCCTGGGCGACGTTGGCGCGCACCAGCCGCTCGACATCGTCTGGACTGCGGGCCCGCGACTTGCGTCCCTGAACATTGATGATCGTACAGAAGCTGCACAGGAAGGGGCAACCGCGTCCGGCATCGAAGCTCGTGCGCACGCCCATGGTTCGGCGCACGACGTCCACAGGAGGTATGGCGCCGGCTCGCCCTCCAGCCTCGGCAGGTCGTTCATGAAGTTGTACAGCGGGCTCGAGCTTGCCGCGATCCGCGGCGCGCAGCAGCTCCTCGAGCCGTCCCTCGGCCTCGCCGGCGAACAGAGTGATGCCGAGATCCATCGCGTCCCGTAGCTCGGGCGGCAGCTCTGGCAGCATTGCGAGGCAACCGCTGACGTGAAATCCGCCAATGCAAACCGGAATTCCCGCGGCGCGTAGCGGCCGCGCAATGTCCACCGCGCGCGGGAACTGGTTGCTCTGTACACCCACCAAGGCGATCAGCCCATGTCCGCCAGATTCACGGATCTGCCGGATGATACGGTTGGGGCGGATCCGCGTGTTGGTCTCGTCCCAAGCCGTGACCAGCAGCTCGACATCCTCGCCAAGCACCCGTCGTTCGGCGCAGTCGAGCGCAAGGCCGTTCAGCGTCGCCAGCGTATTGGCCGGGATCGACGAACGAGCCCATTGGATAACGTAACCGTCGTCATCGTAGTGTGAGGGCTTGATCAGGAACAGATGGAAAAGCCGTCGCGTTCTGATTCGTGCGATCTGCATCGAGAGTATCCCGATTCCGCTCACCGACACCGGTGGCTGGGTTTGCCTACCCGGGCAGTTAGATTCTTAACCGAGATGTACCTTTTTTGTCAATTGACGGCCATTGGAATTAATTGGCCGTCCGATCGCGAAGTTGATTGGCGGTGAACAATTCGCGCAATGGACTTGCATTGGCCATCGCTGTCGGTGCAGACTGGAGCGGGAGGAAAACTCATGGCAACCGACAAGACCGCCGGGCTCGAAGGAGTCATCGCTGGAGACACTGCAATCGCCACGGTCGGCAAAGAAGGTAAAGGACTCACCTACCGCGGCTACTCCATTTACGACCTCGCCGAACACTCAACGTTTGAGGAAGTCGCGTATCTTCTCATCTACGGTGTCCTACCGACGCAGGCCGAACTAAACAACTATAATAAAGCGCTACTCGGAATGCGTGGGCTACCGGCGCCGCTCAAGACGGTGCTCGAACAGATTCCTGCCGACACTCACCCCATGGATGTAATGCGCACCGGTTGTTCGATGCTCGGGACTCTGGAGCCCGAAGGGGCTGCCCGCGACCAAATCGCTGTTGCCAATCGATTGACTGCCTGCTTTAGCTCCATACTTCTCTATTGGCATCATTTTCAAAAGAACGGCAAACGGATTGAGGCAGCGACCGACGACGACAGCACCGCCGGACACTTCCTTCATTTGCTGCACGGCAACAAGCCCGATGAGTTGCACCGCCGCGCCATAGATGTCTCGCTCATTCTTTACGCCGAGCATGAATTCAACGCATCGACTTTCACCGCCCGCACCATCACTTCTACCCTACCGGATTTCTATTCCGCCGTTACCGGCGCCATCGGCGCGCTCCGGGGTCCTCTGCACGGTGGGGCCAATGAAGCCGCCATGGACGCTTATCGAGCGCTTCAACACACCCGATGAAGCAGAAAAAGGCATTCTCCAACTCATCGCCGCGAAGAAACTAATTATGGGCTTCGGCCATCGCGTTTATAAAATTTCCGATCCGCGCTCCGACGTTATCAAAGCATGTGTCTAAGAAGCTCGCCGCAGCGCATGGGAACGAAAAGCTTTACCCGGTGTCCGAGCGCATCGAGCAGGTCATGCGGCGCGAGAAAAGACTTTTCCCAAATCTCGATTTTTATAGCGCCAGCGCCTATCACCTGTGTGGCATTCCCACCTCGATGTTTACGCCGCTGTTTGTGGTCGCCCGGATCACTGGCTGGGCGGCGCATATCATCGAACAACGCGCTGATAACCGTTTGATTCGCCCCAATGCCGATTACATCGGTCCCGACCCGCGGCCCTACGTTCCCATCGCAAGCCGTTAGCCCGGACTATTCATGGACCGAGGAAAAGGCACGACACCCTATAGACCGAGGAGTAAGCATCGGAGCGAGCGCGCACAGGAGCGTAAAATTACGCTGACTTCTAGGGCACGCAGCCATAAACTGGCGTTTCTTCCTTGCTCTCCGCTCCACCACTCCAGTTTTACAGGCCGCCTCAAGGCACAGGCCCATTGCCCGCGATCGGAGAGGGTTGCTCCTCGGTCACTCTTCCAGGAACAATGCAGGTTAGTCTTATGGCCAGCACAGTTTCAAATATCCGTCCTGCACCAGATCCAATTATGGTGAATATCGCCGACTACGCGGCGAAGTATGTTCCGGAAAGCAAGGAAGCTATCGATACTGCGCGCTACTGTTTCATGGACACTCTAGGCTGCGCGTTGCTGGCCTTGCGCTTCCCAGAATGCACAAAGCATCTGGGGCCCATCGTTCCCGGCGCGCTGTTAGCCAACGGCGCGCGTGTACCAGGCACCGATTGGCAGCTCGAACCGGTTCACGCTGCCTTTAATATCGGCGCTATGATTCGTTGGCTCGATTTCAACGATACTTGGCTCGCCGCCGAATGGGGCCATCCATCGGATAATCTGGGCGGCATCTTGGCTCTGGCGGATTATCTGTGCCGAACCAAACAGAGATCGCTCACCATCGGCGACGTTCTTCACGCCATGATCAAAGCGCACGAGATCCAGGGAATTCTTGCCCTCGAAAACAGCTTCAATCGCGTCGGACTCGACCACGTTCTCTTGGTTCGAGTCGCCACCGCCGCCGTAGCCGCTGCTTTGCTCGGCGGAAGCAAGGAACAAATCATCAGCGCTATCGCCAACGCCTGGACCGACGGCGGTAGCTTGCGCGTCTATCGGCACGCGCCGAACACCGGCCCGCGCAAGTCCTGGGCCGCCGGTGATGCCACCAGCCGAGGCGTCCGGCTGGCGCTCATGGCGCTGCAAGGCGAAATGGGTTACCCGTCGGCCCTATCGGCAAAGACCTGGGGATTCTACGATGTCCTATTCAAAGGAAGAGCGTTCAGTCTACCGCGTCCCCTAGGCTCCTACGTTATGGAAAATGTGCTCTTTAAAATTTCCTTTCCGGCAGAATTTCACGCGCAGACAGCCGTCGAGTGCGCTATCCAGTTGCACGAAGAGGTAAAGAATCGGCTCGATCAAATTGAAAGGGTTACGATCATTACCCAGGAGTCGGCAATCCGCATTATCGACAAGACCGGACCGTTGCACAATCCCGCGGACCGCGACCATTGTATCCAGTACATGACCGCGGCGGGGTTGATCTTCGGCGAACTCACTGCTGATCATTACGAAGATAAATTCGCCCGTGATCCGCGCATCGATGCATTGCGCGACAAGATGGTTATTATCGAAGACGCCCGTTACTCAGAGGATTATCTTGACTCGGAGAAGCGCTCCATCGCCAACGCCGTCCAGGTTTTTTCAAAGACGGCTCGGCGACGGACAAGGTCGCCGTTGAATATCCCATCGGTCACCGGCGACGCCGCCCGGAAGGCATTCCCCTTTTAATAGAAAAATTTGTAGCAAACCTAGATTCGCGCTTGGCTCCGCCATGGAGCAAAAAAATCCTTGATCTGTGTCTGGACCTTCCAATCCTGCAGGCAACTCCCGTAGATCGGTTCATGGACATGTTTACTGTGCAATCGGCATAATCGTCGCGGGATTCGCATAATCTGGAGAAACAAGATGAATCCAAGGCAAGTACTTAAACAGCTGCTCAAACGTGACAAACTGTTGGTTGCACCGGGCTGTTTCGACGGTCTTTCCGCCCGTCTCGTAGAGGAGGCGGGCTTCGAGGCGGCCTATTTAAGCGGCGGCGCGGTCGCGCGCAGCATGGGCATACCGGATATCGGGTTGGTTACGATGTCTGAGGTAATCGAGAGAGCGCGTGCAAGTCGTCTCAACGGTAGCGCATTCCCGTCATCGCCGACGCCGACACGGGCTATGGTAATGCGGTTAATCTGGTTCGTACGGTTCGAGAGTTCGAACGCACCGGCGCGGCGGCCATTCATATTGAAGATCAGATCACCCCAAAGCGCTGCGGTCATCTCGACGGCAAAGAGGTCATTTCGCTTGCTGAAATGGAAAAAAACTGGCAGCCGCGCTCGCCAGCCGCACCGATCCCGACTTTTGTATTATCGCGCGCACTGACGCGCGCGGCGTAAATGGCTTTGACGACGCGATTCAGAAGAGGCCGGGCCTTCGCCAGACTGGGGGTTGATGCCGTGTTTATCGAGGCGCCGCAGTCCGAAGCGGAACTGGAAGAAATTCCCCGGGCTCTTCCGAATATCCCACTGCTAGTCAACGTCTTCAAAGGCGGAAAGACTCCCATGCTGCCGGTCGAACGACTTCAGCAAATGGGATACCGGATTGCGATTTACCCGTCTGAAACACAGAGAGCCGGCATTTACGCCATGAGAGCGGCACTCGGCTTGCTCAAACGAGAAGGCACAACGGAAGCGATGGATGCGGCTCCTAACGACTTTCAAGCAGCGCGACCAAATCGTCGGTCTCGATGATTGGCAAAAACTCGAGCGGGAGTATATGGCCCTGCCCGGCGACAAATCGTAGTTTTGTGAGGCTCGTCGCATTCGCGTCTGAGCCTTTTATCCGCTCGGTGAAGAATTTCCGCTCACCGCGATACTAAATCACATAGATGTGAACGGAGTCTTCCCTATCTGATGGCCGCGTGTAATCAGTTTTACGATGCTGCGGACATTGCGGCTGACATCGCTAATGTCGGCGACGGAAAACCCATCCTTCACATACCGTCCAATCAGCTTTTGGTCATCCACGCTGATAATCTGAAGAAACTCCCCATCATCACCTTTGAAGTAGCGCTCGGTCCCCGGAGCAGGGCTGTTCAACTCATTCTGCAGCGAATTTGAAATCTTTATGCCGATGAACAATCGCTTTCCCGTCTCAGCCATTATCACCTCTCGCTTATTTTCTTCATTCCCTGATTCATAACTACTAATTTAGCACGGTTAAGATGTCTGTAAAGCGCATGCGAAATTCCTGCACGCGTTGGGCCGTCTTGCTTTAGTCGATATGCTGAACTAGACATTTGCTTGACCATGAAATAATGAGGAAGAAGTTAATATCCGGAAGACCGATACAATAAAGACCCAAGGAGTCCTCCTATGAGTACAACCGTCCCTGCCTTTAATGTTCTCGAAACGACCATCGACGACATTCACAGTGCCTACAAATCCGGCCAACTCACGGCACGCCAACTGGTGCAGACATATCTCAACCGCATCGAGGCTTATAACAAGCAGGGTCCCGCCATCAACGCGATCATCACCCTAAATCCCAACGCCCTTGACGAAGCGGATCGTCTAGACCAGTCGTTCAAGACCGCAGGTTTCTGTCGGCCCGCTGCACGGGATTCCGATCATCATCAAGGATCAGGCCGATGCCAAAGGCATGCCGACCACTTTGGGCTCGGTTTTGTTCAAAGACTATTATCCGGACCGGGACGCCTTTGTCGTTGAGAAACTCAAAAAGCCGGCGCAATTATTCTGGCGAAGGCGACCTTGGGTGAGCTCGGCGGCGGTGATACCCATGGCTCTTTGTTCGGCTCAACCCGAAACCCTTACGATCCCGAACGAACTGCGGGAGGCTCCTCCGGCGGTTCCGGAGCGAGCGTCGCCGCAAACTTCTGCACGGCTGCGCTCGGGCAAGAAGGTTTTGCGTCGATCCGTCGCCCTTCGACCTGGAACTCAATCGCCGGAATGCGCCCAACGGCCGGCCTTGTCAGTCGCGGCGGCGTGTACGCGGGTTGGCCATCCATCGCCGGATCTCTCGGTCCCATGTCCCGCACCGTTACCGACTTGGCAAAGCTATTGGACGTTATGGTCGGCTACGATCCAGAAGATCCTATTACCGCAAGAGGTGTCGACCAAATACCCGATAGCTACACAAAGTTTCTGGACAAGAACGGTTTGCAAGGAGCCCGGATCGGCATCCTCCGCGAGTCGATGGGCTACGACGCGGAGCCCGGCTCGGAGGACTTCAGCAAAGTCACGGCGGTGTTTGATAAGGCCGTAGCGGAGCTCAAAGCTGCCGGCGCTGCGATTGTCGATCCCGTCGTCATTCCAAAGCTCAAAGAGTTACTCGCCAAACGTGCGGGAAGCTTTAGCCGATGAAGAAGAGGCTTTCACAAATTATCTGAGCCGAAGCGCGAAACCTCCCTACAAGTCTCGCGAGGAAGCAAAGAGGTTCGCCGGATTTTCCGAAGGTCACTAAGCGTTCACGGGAGCGGTGGACAAGAGCCACGGCAGCGAATGCGCATTATGAGTACCTCTTGGCACGCGAAGAATTGACGACTCATTTCCTCAAGGTCATGGCGGACAACAAGCTGGACGCCATCGTGCATAAGGCTGTCGAGCACCAGCCGACCTTCATCAAGGACGAGGTCAATCCTCCTTTCGTTGACCAAAAGGGCGCGCCCCATATCAACACGTTTCTCATCTTCGTCCCTTCCATTGTCGTCCCCGCCGGTTTCACTAAGTGACAATTTACCTGCCGGCATAACTTTTCTGGGCCGCCCCTACGACGATGGCAATATGATAAAGCTGGCTTACGCCTACGAGCAGGCGACGCATCATCGCCGCCCGCCGGCGAGTACAACTCCGTTGTAAGCCATTTCTCCGGCCACGGTATCCGACTCACACGAAGGTAGCAAAATGAATTTGTACGTAGTCCGAGTCTAGTCCGATCCGCATTCGTCACTGTAATGGAACCTACAGCGATGGATGGAAGTTCGTGTGGCTCGCAATTACAATCCTGACGGCGTTGGCGGCGGTAAACGGTCTCCTTGTTGATTGCGCCGATCGACTTACCGCGACTTGTCGTATGGTCGGCACGAATCCTTGTTCTTGCAGTTTTCGCGGACTGAACTATAGTGGAGATGTTGTTCTCGGGATTTCCCATGAAGCTTGTTATTAGCTTTGGCTTCGCCTTGCTGCTGGTGTTCACCGGCGCGCCGCGCTCTATAATGTGGAGCGATAACAACGACAAGATTGCGGCTTCGGCTGAAGATGGAAGCACGGCGACCTTTGGCGAAGCGATTGAAAGTTGCGACGATGATCGCCTGATCGGATCTTTTCCGTTGGCCTTCCCAGTGACCTCAAGTTCTGTCTTCCCTATCGCTACTCCCTCGTCTCCCAAACTTCCGTGGAACTAAACGCGATCAAAGACAATTCTAGAATCTACAAACTCAACTCCAGGTTTCTGATCTAAACCTAGTTTTCTCCCATCGCCTGTTTGTCGATCCGGAGCAGAAGACGAACAAAGGTTCGAGCTTTGCACGGATTCACCAACTATCGTCAATTAAAGCACCTCTATGCTTTAACAGGAGACTACAATGGAAGATTTCCCAATTTGGCTCAAAATTACTATCTATGCGACCATAGGTTTGACGGTTTTGTATACCGCGTGGGGAATAGTTCATTCGATGCTACAGGCTTAACTTTTCTATTCCGTCGACGGTCCTGACGAAATGAGCTGACCTCACGTCAGGACCGCTCGATAGCGATCCCTTGGCTACCCAAATTTGACAGACTCGCCAATATCCGACCGCGGGCAGTCCCCTATCCCAGGCATATTCCTCCCTTGGTTCTGGACATGAGACGCCATGCGGGTTATGCATCTGGACTCAATAGCCGCTGCGCACCTAAGATGCAACTGGAGCCGCGCAACCGGGAAGAAACGGAGAAGTGAGCATGAAGTTTTATCGATTGTACAGCGGCAACGATGGCCAATCTCATTTCGAACAGCTCGATTCAAGCCAATCATCAGACTTCTTCAACGCCACGCGCTCAGCCACAGGACTTCTCTTTAGAAATGATTTCGCGCCACATATTGTAAATTGGCATCGAGCGCCGCGACGTCGCTGGGTCATTACCCTCTCTGGTACAGTCGACATCGGGCTTGGCGACGGCACCAGCATGACTTTTGGTCCCGGTGACGTATTCCTCGCAGAAGACGTTACCGGCCAGGGACACACGGCAACACCGCACAATTGGATCAGAGCCTACGTGGATGTCGGATAGTCACATTCCCTGCGGCATTGCCCACGGAGATAAAGATGGCATCTCCCCAGGTCGGATTGACATTATCCTCAGTTGTTTAGTATCAACCCCAAAAAGCCAACGGCGCGGATCCGCCTCGCGATTCGTTCGCAACTGTCAATAAACGGACTGGGGGCGGCCAGAAAGACAATTGGCTTTTCCGCGCAGCCTTGCGGAGGTGATTAAATGAGCGCTCTCAAACAGTACTGGAGTGTTGGCGGCTTTGTCTCCCTAATTCTGTATCTCACGACGCTTCCGGCAGCGCAGGGTCAGGACAAACTGCTCATCTCCTACGGCGGACATAATGAGACCGTCGGCCCTATGTGGGTGGCGGTGGACAGAGGTCTGTTTAAGAAATATGGGCTTGAAGTGAATATGCTTCAGGTCCGCAACGGCCAAGTTAGCTTGACTGCCGTCATGTCCGGCGACGTTCAAGCCTTCTGGCCTGCCATTTCATCGGTCCTCAGCGGTGTCTCCGGCGGAGCGAAGCTAGGCTGCATCGCTCATCCCTTCAACAAAATCTCACGCGAACTAATCGTGCGTAAGGACATAGAATCGCTGGCGACCCTGCGGGAGAAAATCGTCGGCGTGCAAAGCATTGGCGGCGGATTTTGGTTGCAGACGATGATCGTATTGGACCGCCTCGGCGTGGATCCCGACAAAAGCAAGTTACAGATGCGCGTCATCGGTGACGAACCGACGATTCTCCAGGCTCTCCTCGCATCCAATATCGATGCTGCGGTAATAACATTTGCTTCCGCCGCAGTGGCAAAACGAGCCGGCCTTCGTTCACTGGCGAATACTGCCGATCTGAAGGTTCCTTATCAAGGAGTGGGTATCTGCACGCGCAGCGATCGGATCGCCAATTCCCCGGATCTTATGATGCGTTTGGTCAAAGGCATGATTGAGGGGGTAGTCTTCATTCAAGACCCTCGCAACAAGCGCGAAGTAATGGAAATCTTGAGAAAACACCTGCGGCTGAGCACCGATCAGGACGCGGAGACCTCTTATAGTGCTTTGCGCACGGTGTCGAGCCTCGATGTTGCACCGGACCCGGAGGCCTGGAGAAACATTCAAAAATATGTTTCGCGAGTGACTCCGAAAGTCGCGCAGCTGGATATTAATCAGATCATCAATGTCAGTTTCGTCAAGACGCTCGAAGAAAACGGCTTCTTGCCCGAGGCGAGAAAAAGTTGGGACTGTAACAACAAAATGGAGTGTTGGAGTAATGAATAGTGGAGTATTGGGTTTTAGTACGCATTACTCCAAGGGTGAATTCACAACGACCTATTAGCGGGAGGATTTATCATGCACGGTGGCAAAGCGATGGTCAGAATCTTTCAACGAGCGGGGGTTGACTACATCTTTTTCTTCTCCGGGGACCGAGTGGCCGCCGGTGTGGGAAGCATTCGCCGAGTTTCGGGAGCAGGGGGTCGATAGGCCGCAGTACATCAACTGTCGTCATGAAGCAGCGGCGGTCGCCATGGCTTCGGGCTACACAAAAATAACCGGCAAACCACAGGCGGTCTTACTGCATGCCACCGCAGGTCCCCTGAACGCAGCGATGTTCCTGCGCGCTGCCTATCAGGAGCGGGTGCCCATGGTGATCTGTTGCGGCGAAACTTCCGCCTTCGGCGAGGAATCGCGGTTACCGGACCCGGGCAATCAGTGGATTCACGACCTTACGGACATTGGCGGCCCCGCAGAATTGCTCCGCCGTTGCGTCAAGTGGTGCGACCGCGTCACTTCGCCGACGATCCTCGTCCAGAGCCTAGAGAGGGCGATGCAAATTGCCGTGGAACCACCAGCAGGACCGGTGTTGCTCGGCGTGCCCTTCGAGTGCATGCTGGATGAGGTCGCTTTGCCTGAAGATCGGCAGAGCGAACAGAGTCGTGCGCACGTACACGATCGACGATCAAGCCATCCAGGAAGCCGTGGAGATGCTCCTGCGCTCGGAGCGGCCGGTTCTCGTGACAGAGCACGTTGGCCGGGACTCCTCCGTCGTGGGCCCGCTCGTTGCGCTTTGCGAATCGCTAGGTATTCCCGTGATGGAATCCTTCCGGCCGGCATTTTTGAATTTTCCGCGCACTCACGCTCTATATCTGCCCTACGATGCTCGGCGCGTGGAATCCGCCGACTTGGTGCTGGTGGCCGATGCCGTGAGTCCCTGGTATCCGGCAAACAACGCGCCCAAACCCGGCGCTAAAGTCATTTTTCTCGGCGACGAATATCCCTACTCTCGGCTTCCCTTCTGGGGCTACAAGGTCGACTTGGCGCTAGTGGCGCCGCCAGCGGTGACTCTGGCGCGGCTACTGGACAGGCTTAAGGCATCGGAAGGTTTCGTCGCAAGCAAAGCTAAATATCAGGAACGATCCCAACAAATCGCAGAAGAACATGATAAGCAGGTGGCCGCTCTTCAGCGCGAAGCCATCGAGCACAGCGGCGATACTCCCATCGATCCCCGTTGGCTATGCCAGGCACTCAATGAATCTATTCCCTCCGATGCAGTGATCGTGGAAGAAACCACGGTGCATCGGACGCTGATTCAGAATATGATTCCCCGCACTCAACCGATGTCGTACATCGCCCGTGTGACCGGAGGGTTAGGAGTAAGCTTGGGTTACGCGCTGGGCGTGAAACTGGCCCAGAAAGAACGGCCGGTCTTTGTGCTCATCGGCGACGGCGGCTTTCACTACAATCCAGTGCCGTCGTGCTTGGGATTGGCACAGGAATATGATCTCCCGATAACCGTGGTCGTCTTTAATAATCAGCGCTATCTTTCAATGGAACGGGGCCTGCTTAAATATTATCCGGATGGTGCTGCGAAAAAACCGGAGTTCACTTCGGCGGCCCCATCATGCCCAATCCCGATTACCGTCTGTATGCGGACATCTATGGAGGCTATGGAGTAAGAGTAAAAGATCCTAAGGAGATTCAACAGTCAGTTGATCGAGCCTTGAGACATAACGCGGCGGGACGTTTAGCCGTCATCGACGTGGTTCTAAGCGACTACTTACCCAGACAGTGAGCCTCAAGATCGCCAGAGATCACAGAAGCGAACCGCCACTACCTGCTCGTAAGGCACCGGGCCGTGCAGATGACCGATGGATTGAGCGAACCGGTTGAGCCCAGCGATGGCCTCTTCGTATATGACAGGATCGTAAAACGGCAGGTCTCGTTCAACGATCGTCGTGATCAACTCGGCCGCCTCCTTGGGAAACTTGCGCCGCCCCACCTCGGCGGCCAGTGTTGGATCATCGCGCAGAGCTTTTTGTGTTTTTACGATGGCCCTGACTGCCGCTCCGACACTTTCCGCATCACGCGCAATTTGGGCCTCGGTCGTGGCGAGTCCGGCAAACGTGAAATGGCGAACATCGGCCGGATCATCGCCGCGCCGAACATCGACGAGGATTTTGCCTACTCCACGCCGCACCGCTGTTTCGCCGCCCATAGCGTTGGCCCAAAAGCCATCGATTTGTCCTTCCTCCAACGCGCGGGCAGCAAACACCCCGAAGGAGACATCGCGTGCCTTAGCCCCCGGCAGCTCCACGATCCGCAGATCTCTGTCCGGATCGATCTTCGCGTCGATGAGCATCTGGCGGAGCGCCAGGTCCGGTCCCTCCGCCGCCGTCAGACGCAGGCCTTTCACTGCATTCACATCACCACGCTTTGCCACCGAGATCAGTTCGAACTACGAGCAGCCAGGGAGTCCCTTGCGAGAGGGCTACGAGCCAGTTTTGCACCTTCCCATCGAGGAAACTCTGTCAGGATATCGTGCACCGAGCCGGCAATCATGGCATCCGCCCTCCCACTTCGCAGTGCCTTGGTTGCCCCCATCATAGGGACCAGTTCGATTCGGGCATCCAATCCCTCCGCTTTGTAAAATCCCAGCTCGTCCGCGGCCAAGGCCGGAAAACAGGTGTTGCTGACTAAATCCACCGCAGCGATACGCATCTGCACAAGTCCTCCTGATCAAGACAATTCCAACGTTGGGTGGTCTGATTTGGTAGAAGCCTCGAGTCTTGTTACCAATCCTTCAGCCTTCTTGCTTGACTAAATCATCGTTCAATCACTCGCCGCTCTTCGCCCTGAGCTTCCAAAGTTTGCCACCGTGCATAGCATGCTTCGAGTTCATCTCTTCACCGCTTCCAGGCGTTCCACTGCTGCGGCGATCTTGTCTCCCGTCTGCCGATAAAAATCCGCCATCGCCCATGAGCGTACTCAACTCCGACCTGTTCGGCCTCCAGGGCTTCGATTTTTTTTGGCAATGCGTCCAACTCCCGCTGCTCTTTGTAAGAAAGCTTACGATTCTTGTGATTGGGCTTCTCCGCGACGACCGCGGCAATATCCCGTCGAACATCAGGATTCTTTCGGGAGTTCCTTCAGCGACCTAGGCAGGCGCTGGCGCTTCCAATCCTCGTACCCGCCGGCATATTCTCCAATCTTACCCTCCCCTCAAAACCAGAGTGCTCGTCACGACGTTATCGAGAAAGGTTCGGTCGTGGCTCACCAATAGCAACGTTCCCTGGTAATCAGCCAGCAAGTCTTCCAATAGTTCCAGCGTCTCCACGTCCAAATCGTTGGTCGGCTCGTCGAGCACCAACATGTTCGCCGATTGCGTAAAAATCTTTGCCAGCAACAAACGATTACGCTCGCCGCCGGACAACGCTTGCACCGGCGAGTCTATGCGCTGGGGTGGAAACAAAAAGTCTTTCAGGTAGCCAATGACATGTCGGGAACGGCCTCGGACCGTAACGTAGTCGGAACCGTCGGTCATGTTCTCGCGCACCGTCTTCTCGAGATTTAATTCTCGGCGGTGTTGGTCGAAGTAAGCGAGCTTCAGGCGGGTTCCCATGACTACCTCCCCGCTAGTTGGTGCTATTTCGCCCACGATCAGCCTGAGGAGTGTGCTTTTGCCGCAACCGTTGGGGCCGATGATCCCTATCCGATCGCCGCGAAGGACCGTTGTCGATAGGCCGTCGATAATAACATTTTCGCCATAAAGGAACCCGACTCGGCGCAAGTCAGCCACCAATTTGCCGGACATGACACCGGCGTCAAGGCCGAAGCGGACTGTGCCCTGAAATTCCAGGCGTTGGCTCCGCTCCCGCCGCATGGCCTGTAAGGCTCTCACTCGTCCCCTCGTTGCGGGTGCGCCGAGCCTTGATACCCTGGCGAATCCACGCTTCTTCCTCCTCAAGCTTCTTGTCGAAGTTAGCCGCCGCGCGTGCCTCGATCTCCAGCAGTTCCTCTTTTTGCTCAAGTAAGCGTCGTACTCACCGGGAAAAGAACTTAACTTTCCTCGGTCGAGTTCAACGATGCAGGTCGCCAAATGCTTCAGCAGCATTCGATCGTGAGTGACAAAGATCAACGCACCCCGGTAATCGCGCAAAAGTCCTCCAGCCACGTAATCGCTGTGATGTCGAGATGGTTGGTCGGCTCGTCCAGCAGCAACAGATCGGGTTCGCTCACCAATGCCCGCGCCAACATGGCCTGTCTTCGAATTCCGCCGGAACAGCTGGCAAGACGCTGGTCCGCGGGCAACCCCAACCGTGTCAAGACCGTCTCCACCTTCTGACCGATGTTCCAGCCCCCAAAGCATCGATGCGCGCTTGCAACTTCGCCATCCGCCGTAGTGATGTTCGTTCTCCCGCACCCACCTCGTGTGTCAACTGGTGGTACTCCGTCAGCAGTGCACCCGGTTCGCCCAATCCTGCGGCCACCACTTCATATATCGTCTCTTCTGTATCCGGGGGCACCTCTTGCTCAAGATGCGCGATGCGCAGCGTATCCTGTCGCCAGATATCGCCTTCGTCCGGTAGCGCTACCCCGGTAATGACCCGCAACAATGTCGTCTTGCCGGCACCGTTGCGACCGAGGAGACACACGCGCTCGCCCGGCTCGACTTGAAAATCAACATGGGCGAGCAACGGCACATGGCCATAAGCAAGAGAGACATTGTCGAGGCGAAGTAAAGGCATGGATAACGATATAGCGTGAATGAGGATCGAGTGCTTTTTCCAGTTTCGAGTTTTACGTAAACCCAAAATCCGGGGAGCCTTTTGAAGTGTACGTGAGGCGCGACAAAACTCGACGGGCGTTAGGATACCGAATTCGCTGCGAGCGTTTCGCTGGAAGGGAAGTCGCCGGAAGATTCCGACTCCAAGGCCAGTGCCAGTGCCTCATCTACTGTTTTTAAAAACTCGAAACGAATACCCTCGCGTGCCCCGGCCGGGATTTCCTCCATGTCTCGTCTATTTAATTCCGGGAGCAAGACACAAGAAATTCCGGCTGTCTTGGCTGCCAGCACCTTTTCCTTAATTCCTCCTACCGGTAAAACTAAACCGCGCAGGCTAATCTCGCCGGTCATGGCTACATCCTTGCTGATTCGTCGTCCGGTAAGAAGTGAGACTATAGCGACGAAAAGGGTGATTCCCGCGCTGGGCCCGTCTTTGGGGATGGCGCCTGCAGGGATATGGATGTGCAGATCGTTTTTCCGGAAGATTTCGGGGTTGATGCCAAGCAATTCCGCCCGTGATTTGACAAGACTCCAGGCGGCTTGCGCGCTTTCTTTCATGACATCCCCGAGCTGACCCGTTAATTGCAACCTGCCATCCCCGGACATTTTAGTCGCTTCCACAAACAAGATGTCTCCACCAAACGGCGTCCATGCTAGTCCCGTCGCCACACCGGGCAGACTGGTGCGCAACGCTATTTCATTGAAGAACTTTTGCGGGCCGAGATACTCGCGGATCGATTCTTTATCAATGGTTATTTTTTCCTTGAAGCCTTCCGCCACACGGGTCGCCACGCCCCGGCAAATGGATCCTAGCTCACGCTCAAGTTGACGAACCCCGGCTTCGCGTGTGTAGGATCGAATGGTTTCGCGAATTGCATCATCAGTAAAAGCTATGGTACCCGAGTCGAGGCCATTTTCGGCAATCTGCCGAGGAATAAGATAATTTTTGCAATTGCCAACTTTTCTTCCTCGATATATCCGGCTAATTGCAGGATCTCCATACGATCACGGAGAGGGGCTGGGATGGTATCGAGCACGTTAGCCGTTGCAATAAATAAAACCTGGCTCAAATCAAAAGGCACAGCGAGATAATGATCCTGAAAAGTGGCGTTTTGCGAAGGGTCCAGGACCTCCAGCAAAGCAGCCGACGGGTCGCCATGGAAACTGGCGCTAAGCTTGTCGATTTCATCCAACATAAAGACGGGATTCTTTGTGCCGGCTTTGCGAATTCCCTGGATAATATTCCCGGGGAGCGCGCCGACGTAAGTGCGCCGGTGCCCCCGAATCTCCGCTTCGTCGTGGACACCACCAAGACTCTGGCGCACGAATTTTCGGTTCATGGCCCGAGCGATGCTTTGCCCGAGGGACGTCTTTCCGACGCCGGGAGGACCGACAAAACACAAGATCGGGCTTTTCCCATGGGGCACAAGTTTACGAACCGCGAGAAATTCAACAATTCGCTTTTTTACTCTCTCCAGATTGTAATGATCGGCATCGAGAATCTCGCGCGCCTTAGGAAGGTCGATTTGCTCCTCGCTGGAAATACTCCATGGCAACTCCACCATCCAATCGAGATACGTCCTCAAGGCTGAATACTCCGCGGCAACTTCAGGAATCCGCTCGAACCGAGTGAGTTCCCGGAGCACTTCCTTTTCCACCTCAGGTGGCATTTTTGCTTCGTAGATTTTCTTACGCAGCTCCTCAACCTCCAGGCGCTGACCGTCTTCTTCGCCCAACTCCTTTTGTATGGCTTTCAACTGCTCACGAAGGAAATACTGGCGTTGAGTACGATCTATTGATTCTCTAGTTTGCTCGCCGATCTTTTGCTGAGCTCCAGCAATTCGATCTGACGAGCCAGCTTTTCTGAAACTTTTTCGGCCCGCGCCTCAGGGTCAAGAATCTCTAGAATTTCCTGCTTCTCGGGAAGTGCCAGATCCAGAGTGGAAGCGATCATGTCAATCAGTGCCAAAGGATTATCGATTCTTTCGATGGTTGATTTCAATTCATTCATGGGCTCTGGCAACAAGCCCAAGGCTTTCATGGCTTCCTGGCGCAAGTGCAAAATTCTCGCTTCAAATTGCTTCGATTGGGGTATCTTCTCTTCGATCATGGTGACGCGTGCTATAAAAAACGGATCAGTCTCAAGAAATTCGGCAATTTCAAAGCGTTGGCGACCTTGAATGATAATCTGCCGCTGGCCGTCAGGCAGGCCGAACATGCGCAGAACGTCCGCGGCGGTACCGACTCGGAACACATCTTTAGCCTGTGGAACTTCTATTGCCGGATCTCGTTGGGCAACGAACCCGACGGGGACTTGCTGACGGACCGCTTCCTCTATTGCTCGAAGGCTCGAAGGGCGTCCAACGACCAGCGGCATGACCGTGGAAGGGAAGAGCACCATGTTGCGCAGAGGTAAAATGACCAACGTCCCGGCGGGTATGGAAAGGCGAGTTTTGGGCTTAGGGACTTCCTTTTCTTCTCCAGTCATGCAACCTTCCTCAACTCGATAATCAACAATCCATCCTGAAGCGAGACTTCTCCCAGGGATAAAGAGTTTCTGCCTTCGATCAAAGTGAGCCGCCGCTCGAAACGTCCAAGCGGGATCTCCCATATCTTTAGTTCCCCGTCGTTGCAGCATTTCGGCAGAGGCCGTTCGCCCGTGATCAGAAGCTCGCGTCCCTCAAACGCACGTTCATGCGATCAGCCGCGACTCCCGGTAGAGCTGCGATCACCCACCAACTTTCCTCCGTCTCGATCACATTCAGGGGCGGCTCCCAGGCGGGGCTTCTGCCGTGAGAAGAACGATACTGAACGCCCGCGGCAATTTGCAGAAAATTCCTGTGGATTCGCTCCGCTTGCAGCAGCAGCTCACTGGCCCGCTGCCACATCACAATATCCCAATCACGCGTTGCCATAGAATTAGGCCTCAATTAGCGAACCAAAGAACTCACTACAGATAACAATTCAAGCCTAGGGTTCGAACGTATCATTGTCAAGAAAGTGAGTTCGAAAACTGTTTCTTCGAAAGTGACAAGAATGTCAAGCTGTCAACGACGTGTCAATTCCAGGGGCACGGCCCATTCGGTCATTTCGTGGGTTTTCCGCTACTTGCCGTGCGGTACAAACCAATACTGATGGCTTAAATTTTGCCCCATTAAGGTCACGGCAAAGCATCGCGACAGTCTTGATCACGGTTTGCGGTTTACAGACGCTCAAACTGCCTCAATCTTGAGCATAACAAAAGGCCAACGCAAAAATGATCTACCTGGCCACCTACAATAGAAGAAGTGAGATTCAGCACCTTCCTTCCAAGTCCAAAGGTTTGCTCTTTATCGACGCGGAAGAACGGTTACCGACTCGAAAAAGTTATCGCGCTGGTTAAGAAACTCACGGAAGGCGATTTCGAAGAATCAAGCGTGGAAATTATCGGCGAGAAGGCCTGGGACGCTGCACAGATAAAGCATCCTCAAATCAAGTTCCACAAGCTGGATTGAAAATAAACAAGCCCGACAAAAGTCCTCGGGAAACCTAGGTTGTAAAAAATCTTGACAGCGTCTTATTAGTGACCGATAATTTATGCCAAGTATTTTTCCACCAGTGGTACGACAGCAAGCCTACAGGAAACTCCTGCCGGTTAGGAAAGACGACGCTGCCGGCTGTTTGCAGGTGTCAATAAAACGTCGCCGAATGTCAAGAAAACAATCATCCAAAAGCTTACTTTTCTTTTTCAGCAACTTATGAATTTAAGGCGAGTATGACCCGGTCCCCTCGAGAAGGATTAGCCTTCCAACGACTATCCACCGGGTTACCGAAACACAAGGATTCGGGCAGCTTTTGCCTCCGGGGGTATCCGCCTTACCTAGGGAGTTGCGACGAATTGTTGTATGTCGGACAGCCCTAGAACCGAGCTATCCAAACACGTTGTTAGTCGATTGACGCCGAACGGATCTATGGCCTTTTGAATATTGCCCGCGGGGCGGGCGACACAGGAGGATATCAATCAGGATCTATGAACGCGATGATTGTGGAAAACATGATAAGTTGGTTTCTTTTCGCCCTGGCTTCGACCTGCACCTTGTCATTTGCATCGGCCGTCTATGATAACTTTATCAGCGCGAAACGGCGCGAGCGCGACAGAAAGGCAAGAACAAGGATTGCCCCTCTTCCAGATTTAAAGCCAAGCCAACTAGTGACGGAGAACTCGGTGGTCCGTGGCTATGACAGTCCCGAACTTTTCCGGGAGGATCTATGGATTAGAAGGATAGAGCATAGCCGTAAGGAACATGCTGCGCTCGTCGCGTCAATGGCACCAGTGAAAGCGAGTCTCAGAGCTCCCGAGGACTATCCCAAGCGACTTTGTGAACTGCTGGTTCACCAAGTAAGAACCCGGCCGCGATAGTTGATTCGTTACTATTCGCAAGCGATCCTTATCGGTGACGAGTTCTTCGCACCAATGACCAGTTTGCCCCGTCTTTTTTCAGTAGCAAACAATCGCCAGCCCATAGTCCTTTGCCCGGCATCATTCCCGTCCCTCGCCGAGGAGACGACCTGACGCCGGCGTTGTCGACTCACAACAACCGTTCGATATTTTCTCTTATCCTACATCGGGAACGCTTGCGGTCTTCATGACGGTAAGAAAGTTCGACTGCCTATTCTCTACCAATAACTACAATAAAATCTCTTGACACATGTCCCACGCGTTTATTATATGCGATTAGACCAGCAATAGACTAAATTCTTTCCGAACATAGAGATCGGTTCGAGGTACCTAAAGACATCCCACTAAGGGATAAAAGCATATTGCGCGCCGGGTTTGTGTTTTCCTACTCAATTGGCAAAGACCCAGCAGGCGGTTCACTGCGGGAGATGACAATGGGCTTTCGAATTCTTTTTGATGAGGTCAAACTGAAGCAAGGAATATATCAACAAGGAAACGACCGCGAGTCAGAACACAACGGCGTGGGTTGGCCAAAGGGCACTTGGTTCCAGAAACGCCTACGCCAAGTCAGAGAACAACAAAGAAGGAAGCTGACAGAGACTGACTTCGTATATGAATGCGCCTTGGGCACTATCACCATACGGCAATCGAATGGCGGGGACTCGTCCTAACCCTTGTATCTGCTTCTAAGAAAACCCGATTGAAGCAAAGCTCTAGCGGACACGCAGTTCGTCTTGTCGATAGAAATCCTCGGACCGGAAAACTGAGTTAGTTTCCGGGAACTAAAGTTGCCCCGCCAGAGGTGGACATTTAGAGACGGAAGGGTTCTTGGACAAAATAAAGTCTCGCTAAGTATTGCCAAATATCCGGTCTCTTTAGCCGATCTCCGTGTTCTAATAGCCTTCCCCGACCGCCCTCTCTTATTTAGCGCTCATTTACATCCCCGGCCGTTTCTTCACCCCGTCGTTGTGGCATGTGACGGTTTAATGATTCGATTCTCTAGACTGAACAACTATGTCCCGCGTTAGCCTTCAATATAGTTGCAGACTACTGAAAAATTGCCTTTTTTGTGGCTAATTTGTAACGTCATTGACCGGCATGTCCCTTGCGTATTTGGCGCTTTTTGCACCAGTTAAGGAGGGCTGCCATGGCAAGAATCGTAACAAATACGTTGTTATTCTTGTTCTTGGTTTTGGGATGCGCGTCGCTGAATAAAAGAGAGGTTCAGGCGCCGAAGGCTCCTGAACCGACGCCCGCTCCAGTCTCATCGACTCCTGTGGAAACCGCCAATGATCGAACGATCACACCAACAACCGCCGCAAATCCCAGCAAAGAGGAAATCCGGATGTTGCAAGCTCGACTTAAGGCGGCAAGTTTTTATGTTGGACCCGTCGATGGGATAGTCGGGCCAAAGACCAGATCAGGGCTGCTTCGGTTGCAAGCAGCATGCGCAAACCTCAAAGACCTTTTGGAAACTTCAGCGGTGGATGCTCAAACAGCAAAACTAGATAATGCGAGTAAAAGCAGTCCGAAGAGCGAAGAAATCCGGCTGCTCCAAGTACGCCTGAAAGATACCGGTTTCGATCCGGGTCCAATCGATGGGGTTTTGGGTGCTAAAACGAGAGCGGCGTTTTTACGTTTTGAAGCTGGGTGCACGATGCTCAAAAATTTGCCGCCAACTTTCGATAAGGACCTTCAAACTGCGGATAGACGAACATCTGTGCCTTCGGAGGAGAAAAGCTATCCGGTCGCAGCAAAACTGCTGGGAATTGAGTCCGATAAAATAGTTACTGGTGGGAATCAAACTCTGAGCAACGAAAAGATCCGGCAAGAGCAATCGCGCTTGAGAGACGCCGGTTTCGACCCGGGTCCCATCGATGGGATTCTAGGTCCCAAAACTAAAGCAGCCATGCAGCGCTATCAGAAATCACTCGCACTGAAAAATTCAAAATAACCCCGACACATCGGCTATCGACCATCTACATCGCCAGACTTAGAAAATAAGAATGATCGATAAGAACTACGATGCGCATGAGCGCGTATAGCATCGCCATATATCCACAGAGAAGCCCGGCAACCGTCATCGAGACAAACAACCTGTGCATCATAAAGTCCTCCGTTTCTTTGCTGGTATCATCAAATTACCAGCGCAAGGTTGATGCCAGCCGCATTCGCTACTGGGCGGTCGCATAACCTAGCGGAATCGAAACAGAATTCTAGGAAGGTCGGCTTGGCACGACTGTGGAGGCCAAAGAGCAAGTAACTTTATGATACGGGTGAGTATCCGAAAGGATTCAGTCAGCGCTATGGATCGCTACCAGTTTTAAGACTGCAAGAGTGCAGACGAGTTTGAGACTGGCCTTGTTAAAACTTCCCGCCTAAATCACTTGGGGTAGCAGCTTTGCGGCGACCGATAGCCGCTTCGGCTCGAGGACTGATCGCCCGCTGAACCGCAACGTTTAGCAATGCCGGACGTCCCGAAGCAAACGCACGCTGCAACGCGCGTTCCAGGTCTTCAGCGTGTTCCACAAACTCCCCGTACCCACCGAGGCCTTGAACGACCTGTTCGTAGCGCGTCTGCAGCAACTCGGTAGCCACGGGCCGGCCATATAAGCCTAAGCTGGATTTGCCGGTCGATACCCCAGGCGGAATCGTTACCTAATATCGCCACGATATTGAGTCTATGGCGCACTGCGGTATCGAATTCCATGCCATTGAAGCCAAACGCTCCATCGCCGGTGAGCATAATCACCCGTGAGTCGGGATAGGCTACTTTGGCGGCGAGCGCCGTGGGTAGCGACGATCCCAACATCCCTAAACTGGAAACGTAAAACCACCGCTTGAGGCTTGAGGGCAGGCAATAGAGAACGACCGAAATGGCAAAAGTCTCCACCATCAAAGACGAGGCAGTCGTCAGGACGCAGCATAGACTTGATGGTTTTGTGAACAAACAGGGCATGCATCGGGGTTTCGGTGCGAGCCAAATTCTCCGCCCATACCAACTGCGCATCGCGCGCAGCGCGCAATTCATCCAGCCACGGGAGGTCTTTCCATGTAAACTGGCGGCTTCCTTCGTCATCTGATCCAAAACGCTGATGACATCGCCGACCATGCCTAGGGCAACTCCCCGATTGCGACCGATCTCCAAGGCGGAGGGATCGACCTGGACAATCTTCGCATCCACTGCCACGTGGGGCGGACGGCAAAACCGATGGTAAAGTCTTGCTTGCGTCCCAGCAGCAAAACAACGTCGGCTTCGCGAACCTTGGCGGCCGCGCGATTCAAGCCGCGCTCGAAAAATCCAAAGACGTATGGGTGATCATCAGAGATCAAACCGCGCGATTGCTCTTCCGTCAGTACCGGCAGGCGGGTGGTTTCGATGAAACGCTGGAGGGGATCACCGGAAAGAGTATAACCGGCCCGCGCTTCCAGCAATAATCAGAGGTCTCTTTGCCTGGCGCAGGAGCGCGATCGCTTTCCGCACACTTTCTGGATGGGCGAAGATCGCCTCTTTCGCGCGGTATTCATCCGGTCCGTACAACTCCACTTGTTCTTCGTCTACGCTCCTTTCTTGTAGGTCAACAGGTATGGTCAAATGAACTGGACCTCGCCGGCCACTGAAAGCCAGGCGCGTCGCCCGGCGAATAAATTCAGGAATCCTTCGCGCATCATCGACGAGGAATGAACCCTTGGTCATCGGGGCAGCCATATGCACCTGGTCGATCTCCTGCTGGCCGCCACGCCCCAGGTCGTGGAGGTCGGCGCAACCGGCGATGGAGATGACCGGGCTTTCGCTGTGCATGGCGTTGGTGAGGCCGGGAATTGCATTGGCGAACCCCGGAGTAGTGTACATGCAAACGCCGGGCTGCTCGGTGATGCGAGCCCAGGCATCCGCCATATGGACTGCCGCCTGTTCGTGACGGGTATCGATGATGCGAAAGTCCTGATCCGCCATAGTGTCTAATACCGGCAGGATATGATCGCCAGCCAGGCCAAAAATATTGGTCACCCCTTCGAGCTTAAGCGCTCTGCGAGATTAGATCAGCTCCAGTGATTCGACCCATTTGTCGCTCCTTTAGGTTTGCTGACAAAAAACTTCAGGCTAACCTCTCCCCTTACTTTCAATGCTTCATCCTTTGTATCATACAAGTGCGTAAACACAGTCAAGCATTTCCTTGGATCATGAATCACAATCATCGTCCGAACGGTCAAGGGAGCCCGTGCAGACAGCCGAAATAGTCAAAAAATCAACGCGGAACACAATTCGGCGAGCAGGTCATCTCCCGTTCGCGGCTCAGTTCGAGTTGCCGGGATCTATGCGCGCGGCCCAGCAGACCCTTCGACAAGACCCCCTGAGAGTATGAAGATCAAACAGTGGAAGTGAGGAAAGTTAAACAGCAACGTTTTTGATTCAGTCGCGCCGGAAGTATTGGTCAAACGCCCAGGACGCTAACACAAAGCCGAAGAAGTAGCCAACGAATTGCATGAGTCCGGGCACAGATTTCAGCATGTACCAGAAGGTCGCTAGCAGCACTATATCCAACGTACCCATTTGACCATTCGCGCGACAATCACAAAACCCTCGCAGAGCGTCTATCGAGCTATTCTTGCTCGGGGCAGGCGAATGAGCAGAGCAAAATAAATGCCGCAAAAAACTCCAACAATGCTTCAGTACAAAAGCAAAATCCCTCGAACATTGCCCAGACTTGGACAATAGGTGAAAAACCAAAACAAACTTTACCAGAACACTCTCGAAGGGGACTAGGAGGGCAAGCAGTGAAAGTCAAAAAGCCAACGGTGGCTGCTTGGATAACTTGGGGGATAAGGGCGGGATCAGCGTCCGTGAAGGGCCTAGGATTATCCTCTACTCTGAGGGCCCGCCTTTTCGATGGTGACTCGGATGGCAATCCGACCTTCGGATAAAGTTTTCTTCCGGATATCATTCCAATTGTCGGGAACACCGCGGATCTGCCGGTGCCAGTCGAGGACAATATCCATGGCCCTGGGGTGTTCGATGACCTCCGCTTTGCCGTCGACCTGGATGTAATTAGAGCCGTTAAACTTGTCACCGTAAACCAACAATGAGATTCGCGGGTCGCGTTTTATATTCTTGACCTTATAGGTCGAATCCCGCGCAGTAATAATCACCTTCCCTTCGGCATCGATCACCGGCGAAACCAGGGTCATCTGCAACGACCCGTCTTTCTTTCGGGCGACGAGCACGCCATGGTGGTTATCTATCAAAAATGTTTGTGCGTCAGAAATTTCCATAACTCCTCCAATAGGACAACGGATACTACGCGATCCGGTAGCCACTATTCAAGGATCAGTCCTGTGATTGTGCTTGAAACGGAAAAAGAACCGTCCGTAAGGGCGGTTCCTAATTGGTCACACGGTTTGACGCTTGCTTTCGTTCTACTTCGAGCGCGGCAGAGCGATTCTTTAGGGTGGGATAAGAGGCGAGTTGCCAATCAAACAGGAGGTCCAGAACACCGACTTTACGTGCGGGATCGGCGTTCTGCGCTAAGCTTTTTCCGTTGCCGAGTCGCCGCTGGGTTTGGCCTCCATGGCCACGGATTCTTTCTGGTTGGTGGCGGGCTTGCGATGCGCTTCGTGCTCCCGCGCCCGCAACGCGTTCAGGCGCTCCCGGAACCAAGTTTTCTCGGGCCAGGCCCAGTTACGATCAGAGTTGGGGTCGAACTCCGGCGGTTTCATGACGTTCTGAGGATGGCTCAGCAATCAGCATGCCATATCTCCGGATGCGAAATTCCAACTGATTTTTAAGAAATCACTGGCATGACTGAACGAAAACCGTTACTTGCGGTTACCTACCGCCAAACTTTTGAACGTCAGTGCCAATACTAAACATTGGCAAGGAACAAACGTGCTTGTGAAGGAAGCCGTGATCGCAACCGGAACGAAGAACCGAAAGAGATTCCTGCGCGAAGATCAACCCTGATCGCGACGAAATCGACGAAAATGAGAATGTCGGATATGATCGTGTTCGCTCCGACGAAAATGGGTCACTTTTCCCGCAGCGAACACGAACGTTGTTTATGAAAAACTTTTCCAATTCAGGAATGACTTATCAGAGTAGAGCTTATCGACATCCGATGGAACGAAGACGCCGCGGCTTTTTAGATAGTCGGCAATCGGCTTCAGAGGTAAGCCTACAGCCGCCAGGTAATCGCCGCGAATGGACTCTATCAAGGCCCGACCCTCCCCTGGATCGAATAGGCACCCGCCTTATCCAGCGATTCGTTACAGTAAAGATAGTGCTCTATCTCTTTCTCCGAGTAGTCGCGCATTTTTACCGAGACTTCTTCGACGATCCTGAGACCTGGCCCGCCCAAATCATCGAGGATGGCAACGCTGGTGAAAATCCGATGTATCTTTCCCGAAAGTAAGCGCAGCATTTCTTTCGCGTCCGGCTCTTCCGTCAGGCTTACCGATCTTGGTAGCGTTAATGAGAATCATAGTGTCGCTGCCGACTACCATGCTTTTCGGATGGTCGCTGGCAACCGATCGGGCTTTTCCGAGGGCGAAGTCGAGAACCTCCTCTACGATGGGCCGATCGCTTAATGGAAGTTCATCAAACTCCGGAGCAATTACTTCGAAGGCCAAGCCGAGCAGTGCCATGATCTCACGGCGGCGGGGCGACGTGGAGGCCAGGATGATTCTCATGAAAACCAAGAAGCCGCGTTCGTGATTCGTGCATCGTGCTCGAGGAGCGCGGAGTCGGAGGGCCGGATCCGCAAGTCGAGCGTCTCGGCATAGGCCCTGAGGCACTGGACGAGTTCTTCGATGTGGCTCACGCGCACCATCTGCGCGCGCAGCTCCGCCGCGCCGGGGGAATCGTAACAGTACCAGGCCAGATGTTTGCGCATACCGACAAAACTTCGGATCATGCTGTGCTTTTCAAAATGACGGCTATGCTCCAGCAAGACGCGAAAGCGCTCCTCCAGCCCGACGGGCGGCGAATCGATAGTCACGCCGGCAGCGGAGCGCAACGCCTGCTTCACCTGCTCTTTGGCTCTGAAGATCCACGGATTGCCCTGGGCGGCGCGCCCGAGGAGAACACCATCGACGCCGGTTTCACGGATGCGGCGGTAGACCGCCCCAGTGTCTTTTAAGTCGCCGTTGCCGAGAATCAGGGTCGCGGAATTCCTCGCGATCTCAACGGCGCGCCCGATCGCATTCCAATCGGCGTCGCCCTTGTAACCCTGCGTTGAGAGTGCGGCCATGAAGGGTGATGGCCGCTAGATTCTCCGCTAGCAACGTTTGCATCCACTCCTCCACGACGATGGAGTCGTAGCCGATCCGCGTCTTCACCGACACTGGGATTAGGCACCGCTCGCCTAACGTCTCCCTTCCAACCCTCAAGTGGTTGGCAAAGTCGATCTCTGCAGCGAACTCCGGCTCGATGCCGAGCTCAGCAAGAGTCTGTCCATCGCGCCAGTCTTGGATGCCTTGCCGCGCGCTTTGGATAATCGCGCGGGCCAGTTCCGGCGTGCGGATCAGAGCCGCACCACTACCTTTGGCTGCAACCTTTTTGCCGGGCAACCCATGTTGACATCCAAGCCATCAAAGCCAAGCGCACAAACGATGTGTGCGACCCTGTAAAACAATTCCGGCGTGTGGCCATAGATCTGCGCAACCACGGGACGCTCGATCTCGGAATACATGAGGTCTCTCATCAGCGTGTGTGGCGCGTGGAACGCGGCCTCGACGTTGACAAATTCGGTAAACGTAACATCCGGACCGCCGTGCTTGGCTGTGATGAAGCGAAAGGAGGCGTCGGTGACCCCGTCCATGGGAGAGAGCCCGATGATGGGTTTATCTATCTTCTGCCAGAAATTCATGTTGCCGTCCGTTAAGGTACCACGACCTAATACTCCTTCAAATAGGACGGGGAGCATCAATGGGAAAAGGCCTGTTTGTGATCGTGATCGGAGGCATCTTGCCGCACGTTCTTACAGGTATAGAATGGATCTGGCGCTCCGTCATGAACATCGCTCAGATCACCAGTGTGTATATCTCCGTTCCACCGAAGACACACGGCGGAACGGAACGTGTCGTCTACCACCTCTGCCAGCAACTGGATCGGCGCGGGCACCATGTGGAGCTTTTGCTTCGGGAGATTCGCAGGTCACCTGCAGGTTGCAAGCAGTCCTGCCGGTCGCCACACAGTACGATCCTCAATCCACCTTCTACATGGAAAAGGAGTATGAGGCGCGCAATACCTACAATCTTTATCGGCAGGCCGAACGTTTCGACGTCATTCATGCTCACTGGACCACCCTCGCCCCCTATTTTTCAGCGCTTACGACGATTCCCACACTGGTCACCTACGCTTATATCGAGAAGGAACTGCACCAATATTATCAGAAACACTTTCCACGTTGCCTTCCGGTATGCGTCAGCCACGCTCAAGCAAACATGCTGGGGGACGATTCGATTCCGGTCGTTTATAACGGGGTGGATCTAGACGAAATTCCTTTTAATGACCGGCCGGAAGATTTCTTCATGATCGTCGGCCGCATGACTCCCGGGAAAGGCATTGCCGAGGCAATCCGCATTGCCAAGAAGTCCAAAGTGAAGCTGCTCATTGTCGGCCACGTCACCACCCACCTCCTGAGCGAGGAGTACTTTTAAAGGAAATCAAGCCGCATATCGACGGAGATCGCGTTCGTTATATCGAGCGCATGGCCTATCACGACATCGTGCAAACGATGGGCAAAGCCAAAGGCTTTCTCTTTCCGCTGCAGTGGGATGAGCCTTTTGGCATGGTGGTCATCGAAGCGATGGCTGCGGGAACTCCGGTGCTCGCTTACCGCCGCGGTTCGATGCCCGAATTGATCCAGAACGGCGAGACCGGTTATCTGGTGGAGAATGAGGAAGAGATGGTCGAGATGACACATCGGGTCGCAACCCTGGATCGCGCGCGCTGCCGGAACTGGGTGCAGCAGCGTTTCTCTATAGAACAGATGGTGGACGGCTACGAGCAACTCTATCGAAAGGCAACCCACGGGCGCCGGAACCGTAAGGGCGAACCGTAGCGGTCATGCCCGCTAGAGCATGGAATCTTAAGCGGCTGCGAACCGAGAGCAGCTATTGGCGCTCAGCCATCCTGGTCACGGCGGCTCATCTCGATCTATTCGGTTGGATCGGCAAGCAAGAAAAAGCCCCAGAGCTCTAACGGCTCATTTCGGCGGCAGTGCCGTCGGATGGGAGATCTTTCTCAATGCGCTCTGCAGCATGGGTTTAATGCAAAAACGCGGCGCCAAGTATGTCAATGGCACCTTCGCTGCCCGTTGTCTCAGCCGAGGCGGCGCGACTTCCTACTACCCGTTTATGACGCCTGGAACATTTGGGGCGGACTCGCCTCTGCCCTTACCCTCGGAAAGCGACCTGCGATGCAGCAGCCTTTTGTTTCCGATCGCCGCAAGGCGGAGCGGTTGCTTCATAGTCTGGACGTCGACGCTCGGCAGATTGCCCCCATCTTATCAAGAAATTACCGTTGAGCCGATCGAGAACGTTGTTGGATGTCGGCGGCGGGCTGGGAACTTTTTCCGCTGCGTTTTGTCGACACTATCCGAAACTGCGCGCGACCCTCGTCGAACATCCTCACGTTCTTCCTCTGGCGCGTCGGGCTATCGTAGAATCCGGTATGGCAAGAAAAGTGCAAATAGTCGGGGCGGATTTCTCACGGGATGCTCTGCCACAGGGATTCGATACCGTATTCATCTCCAACGTTCTGCACGCCCACGGCGTCGCTGTGAATCACTCCCTACTACGTAAGGTCCAGCGCTGTTTGAACCCCCACGGCCAATTGATCATCCGTGACGTATTTATGAACCGGCAGCGCACGGCACCCGAGTGGAGCACGCTCTTTTCGGTCCTGCTACTTTTGCAAACGCCAGAAGGACGCTGCTATACGCTCGACGAGATCCGCACATGGCTGCGCCACGCCGGCTTTTCCCGGATAAGAGGGCCCTTCCGCTCCAGCCCACTTCCGTTTGATCCAGACTCGGTCTTAATCGCGACAAAGACGGATAGGAAGCACGAGAGCAACTGAGACTAACAGGCCTGGTCTCACTACTCCCATTGTGATTCCGCTTGTCTAAAGATCTGAAGCCAGATTTCCCCGGGTGCCCCAATCTTCCTTATCGATATCTTGAAAGAGGATGTGGAGCGACTCGGGTTTGACGTTGACTACCTTCTCAAAGTCTTCAGTGATCCGACGCACCAGTTCCTTCTTTTGCTCCTTCGTTCTTCCCTTGTACATATGAATGTGTACCACCGGCATGTTCACCTCCGTTATTGAAAGGATAAATGCAAGCATTATGAGAGCGAAAGCCATAAGGCAAGAGTGCACACGGGAAGGAAAAGCGGAATTATGAAAGCGGCGTTTGCGCTACCGCTCCAGCGTCTCTTTCCCTACCACCGCCAGGAGGGTCGCTGACACCGCCAGCAAGGGAGCGTAGAATAGGAAAGGCACGCCCGGATTGAATGTGTTGGCGAGATAGCCGCCGAACAAGGGGGCGAGGCCGCTGCCCAATTCGGCCACCGTGCGACGCACCGCTTGCAGACGATCCCCGCACGTGGGCCGGCACCACGTCGTAGGTTGAAGTCGCAACGGAACCCAACGATAAACCCTGCGCCAGGCCGGCAACAGCCACGAGCAAGGCCAGCTGCATGAAGCTGCTCGTCAGCGGAATCAAGACAAACACCAGAGCCGGAATGCCCGTGCTTGGCACCGTGCACCATTTTCTTCCGACACGGTCCATGATGAAGCCCGCAGGGATAATCATCGCAATGACAATTATGCCGGAGATCGTAAACAGCAGGCCGATCTGCGTTGGTGAAAGCTGAAGGTAAGCACCGGCATAAAGCGGCAGCATACTTTGCACGATGATTCTCTGTGATTGGCTGGAGAGGGTCGCCAAGCAAAGCGCAAGATAAGTAGCCCTCAAGTCGGGGTGAATCTCTTTGAACAGAATCCCCAAGGCCCAGGAGTCGCCGCTTGAGGGCCGCCAAACCCCAACCGCCGAGCGGATCCGCAACTTTTTGTGTCGCTGGCGCCACTGGAAAGTCGGGGCCGGCGAGTCCCAGGAAAACCGAAAGCGCGGTGGCAATAGCATAGGCGACAAACGCAGCCTTGAAGCTAAACACGTCGGTGAGCCAGCCGCCGAGAAACGGACCCATCGCCGTGCCGATGTTATCACGTACCGTGCAAACTGCTTATGACCCGCCCGCGCTGATGGCGTTGCGCGAGATCGATGCCGGCAATTTCCCGGGCAGTCGCCCAAAGGCTATCCGCCGCGCCCATAACTAGAGCAAGGGCAAGGATCGCCGTAAACCACGGCACCCATGCAGCTCCTAATGCCGCGCCGCTCGCCGCCATGGGCCCGCCCACCAAAGCGAACCGAGTTCCCATGCGATCCAATACAATTCCACCGATCGCGGTGCCTACGAATTTGCCGAGGGCGAATGCCGTCACGACCTGCGCTGCGCCACCGGCAGAAACCCCGAATTCCCGCGCCAGTACCGGAATGGTTGGAATGATGATCGCCCAGGCACCGGAAAGAAAGGTACCAGTGTATAGCGCGGCGAGACCGCGAACCGTAGGATTGGATCTAAGCGAGTCAAGCATAGGATCCGCCGGCCGCGCTCTTCTAGTTCGCCGACTGGCTGTATTTAGCTTTCAATTGCTGAAGATACGCCTGCATTCCATCTTGCGAAGTGTCAGGGAAGTCTTTTGAAATCATCGATGAGAGTTCGTAGGTCGGCGACTTTCTCCGACAAAGCCGCAATCTGATCGAAATATCGGTAGTATGCCAAATCATGGCTCAGTTTTGCTTCCAGGACAGTGGGCGGGTGCTGGCCCGCTATCTGACGTTGAAACTGGCGGTGATAAACTGGATAAGATGGAATTAGATCTAGAATTTGTGTCTCGGCTTCCTCTATCGTAGAGGTCCTGAAAAGCTTCTCCGCCTCGGCTACCAGAGCATTCAACTCCCGCGACAACTGCTTCTCTTCCTCCAGGGATGTCAACGCTTCCTTTAAGTATTGTTGATCTCCTTTACGCCTGAAAAATTCCACCGCGGCCAGGGAACCGAGAGGCGTAACAATCGATTCTTCAACTTCCCAGGATAAATCGAAATTCTTGTCGCCGTGCAGGTCCTCGTGCAGGATCACTTTGACACGTCGCACAATCCCCTCGCCAGCGAAACCCGCCGTGGCGACGGAACGGGAATCGGCGAATTCATTCCCCTGTCGATAGTAGACGCTATATCCGTCCACCCTGTAGACCTGCTCCAGTTTCAAATCCTCTTTAGCGGTCGAGAAGCCTATGGCCATCCGGATGTCGACAGGCACCTTGAGCGCCAAGGTTCCGACACGCTGCATCCAGAGCCACAGCATGGACAGCGTAGGCCGCTCTTGCGTCGTCCGACTGAGGGCGTCCGTGGGCTCGATGCCCAGCGTCTTGCCGAAGGCTTTGACTTCTTCGACCAGGCGCGCATTCTCTTCCAGTCGACCCGAGTCATCTCGTCGAGCAAGAGTGCAGGAAGAAAGACTCAGAGCGAGCAAACCGAGCGTGGCGAGTTTAGCCAACTGCCACCGGTGCCGCTGTTGAACCATTTGCGGGAAGACTCGCAGGTTAGAGGGTAAAGAGAGAGGCGAGTGGTGCCAGACGCGGAATCTCCCCACCTCCACCAGCATTTCCATCTCGGCGACCGTGAGTTTTGCTCTGCTTCGGTGAAGGTGAACTCGATCTTCGGATAACGGGCTGAAGCCAGGAGCGCCTCCTTGTCGCCGCCGTAGCGGGCGACAAACTCCGCGCCGATTTCTTCCAGGTGGGCCTCGCTCCAAGCGAAGGAGCGGCGAAAGGCCGTGAGCAACTGGTCTTTGATCCCTGGGTAGCGTTGCAGCAGATCCTCCCGCGCTGCGATCATGTGCTTGATCATCTGGTCGAAGCCGTGAAGTTTTCGCCACGCTTCACCGTCGGTGTAAAGACAACGCACGCCATCTGCTACTTCACCGCGGAAGAAAAATGATCGAGCAACACGACGGCGTCAACCTTGGTGCTCCGCAGCACGTCGAGGAGCTTCTCCTGGGGTACGACTCCCAGCGCAGTGTGCTGTCGTCTACCCCATAAACGTGGCGCAGCAGATAACGGTGAATCGCGTGGGCGCCCTGGTGCGTCGCAATGAGACGGTCGGCGAGATCCTGGGGCTTTTGCACTGGGCCGTCACTGCGGACGAAGAGGCCGTTACCCTTCATCGTCGATTTCCATTCCGTCGACAGGCCGGTGATCGGCGCCCCTTGAAGTTTTCGTCGGAGAAAATTTGGCAAATAAATATTCGCCACCTGAACGTCGCCCCGGATCAACGCCTCCTCCTGCTCATGGCTGGGTGGGTCGGGCAGCTCGATGACTTTTAGGTCAAAGCCCTCCGGCTTCACCTTCCCTATCGACAGAGCGTAATAGGTGCGAAACATGCAGAAACGATTGCGGTAGTGCGCGAAGGTCAGTTCCATAATTGTCTCTAGGATTTAGCAACCTCTTCCCTACGCCGATTGCAGATATCCAGGGCGGCCATCGCATAGACCTTGGTACAATTGACCATATTCTCAATACCCACGCCCCGCCGCACGCCGCTGGGTGTGTCCCACTCGGCCGGCGCCCTGGTCTCCGTCGGGTCCACCAGATGGGTACCGAAGCCGGGACCATAGGTGATGCTGGGAACACCGTAGGCAGCGACTCGCGATCCGTCGCTGGTGATACCGTAGCGGATCGGCTTCGCATAGGGAACCGGCTTGCCGAACACCGCCTTGTGCGCATTGGCCATCGCCTTAACGACGTACTCGCTCTTGGAGATCTCATAGCCGTCCGTGGACAAGTAGAGATCCACCCGTGTGTCGAGAATGTCGCTTTCCCGTTTTCGCACCTTCTCGCAGACGGCCTCGATCTCGCGCTTGATCGCCAGTGGCGGCGTCCCCGGTAACGTCTTTACGATGACGAAGATGTCCGTCGTGGGGCGGGTGCCGGGCTTGAACGGATTGCCACCTTCAATGGCGCCGATCTGTACGGTGGGCAGCATGAATTTGTGCGTGTATTTGCGCTGATACTCTTTTTCCCAATCCTGGATAGCTTGAGCGACTTTGGCGGCGGCGAGCACGAATTTGGTTGCCTTGCCGTCTACGCTCACCCGCGCCCAAACCAAGCCCGCGTTGCCGATCTGGAGCTGCAAGCCGGTGGGCTCGCCGATAATACACATGTCGGCCATCACGCCGTGGTCCATCATATGCCGCGCCCCGACGCCAGCGCCACGGTACGTTTTGCCCTGGAATCTACCGATCTGGGCCTTTTCTATCTCGCCGACCACGCCGGATATGATGAGATCGCCCTTAAGCTGAACCCCTGCTTTTTGTATCGCCGATACAGCCTCGATATAGCAGGGAAAAGCAGCCTTCATATTGACCAGACCGCGGCCGTAGATTCGATCGTCTTCGACCACCGTCTCCTGCGGGTTATCGAAGTGATCCATATGAGCGCAAAACATGAGCGCAGCGCCGCCGCCGGTTCCCTTCAAGGTTCCGATGACATTGGGTCGGCCCTCCTCGACTTCCTGGTACTCGACCTGCATGCCTAACTTTTTCGAACTCATTGCCGAGATACTCCGCGACACCCTTTTCATCGCCGGTAATGCTGACGATGTCCGCCAAGTCTCGGGCAAGCTCGACAATTCTTTGCCGATCCACCTGTTCAAGCACTTGCGTGTTCCATTCGCTCTCCTCTCAACCAGTTGTAAAATATTACTCAAAGGTTTTGTTAGCATATTCGGTTCAGTACTGACAAGAACGAGGTTGACGGTTGCCGCTGATTTGCTTAAATTTGTACTTCGATGATGATTGGATTGGATATTGACGGCGTATTGGCGGATTTCATTTCTCCTTTTTGCGGGTTTTGGAAGCACGATTGGGCAACGGTCCCATCGATCCTGAATCCATTACCGATCCCAACTTCATGAACCATCCGCTGGTCACCACGGAGATCATCTCCGAGTGCATTGCCAAAGTCTCGGACGACCCGAAATTCTGGGAGGCGCTTGTGCCTCTCCCTTCAGCGGAACAATGGCAAGCGTTAGACCGGCTCAGCTGCAAAAAAATCTGGTTTTCGTCACTCACCGCTACGAGCGGGAGACCTACGACATCGGCCAAGTTACCCGCGATTGGCTCAGAAAACATGGGGTCAGCCATCCGGTAGTTTATTTTACGCAGAACCACAAGTCCGAGCTGATCGGAAAACTGAACGTCGAGCTGTTCGTCGATGATCGCCATGAGAACTGCCGCGATGTGGCGGAAAACACCGAAGCAGTCGTGCTCATGCCCCACCGCTCGTATAATCAGTCTTTCAATCATCCTCGAGTGCAACGAATTCAAGATCTCAACGAGTTGTTTGTCTATCTCGAAGGATAGGCCTGTGGCCAAGGCAAGCATGCAGCGCGACAGATCATGTCATGTCGTTAGATAACAGAGTTGCCATCGTCACCGGTGGCGGAGGAGGCATCGGGGGCGCCATCGCCCGCCATTTCGCCCGCGAAGGCGCGAAAATCGCCGTCGCCGACATCCATCCGGAAAGCGCTAAGCAGCGCACAGCCGAAATCACGGGTCAAGGCGGCAATGCCTTTACCGTCGTCGTTGACGTAACGAACAAGAAATCCGTGCAGGAAATGGTCCGGTCGACACTGGAGCGTTGGGGAAAACTCGATATTCTGGTCAACGTCGCGGGAGGCGCCGATCCCAAGTTGGTCATCGACATGGAAGAGTCGGACTGGGATCATATCGTGAACATGAACCTGAAATCGGTCTTTCTCTGCTCCCAGGCGGTGCTGCCGACCATGATCCAACAGCGGTATGGCAAAATCGTGAGCATTTCCTCCATCTATGGCTTCACCGGCTGCGAGACCCGATCGAACTACGCGGCAGCCAAGGCCGGCGTCGCGGTCTTTACGAAATCGTTGGCACTTGAAGTCATAAAGGACGGCATCAATGTGAACGCCATTGCCCCGGGGCGGGTCGCAACCGAACGGGTACGCGGGCGCTATTCGGACGAAGAATGGGCGAAACGGGTGGCTGCGATTCCTTTGGGTCGGGCCGCCACCCCGGAGGAGATCGCGCCTACGGCCCTTTTTCTAGTGCAGGACCAGAACAGATATATCACGGGCCAGACCGTTCATGTGAACGGCGCATGGCTCAATTGGTAAGGAGGAAAAACCAAATGTACGGTTGGCGCGCAAAGATCGGTCATGTGGCTCCGTCACGCGGAGACACCCTGGTATATGAGTTTTATAAGATGCTTCCCGAAGGATTCATGCTGCTCAACAGCACCGGAACCATCAGGCAGCTCGTGGATGCGGATTTCGAAAGACAACTGCAAAGAATCGAAGAAGCGGCAGCGGATTTGGTCGATAACAAGTGCGACGCGATCATCGTCGGCGGATCACCGTTGTTCACGAAGCTCGGTTATGGCAGCGACGTCGACATGGGAAAAAAGCTGACGGCGAAATACGGGGTACCGATCTCGCCGGGGATCACGGGCGAGATGGAGGCGCTGAAATCACTGAACCTTAAGAAGCTCGTCGTGGCCACTCCGCATGAAGAGTCACTCAATCAAAGAATGAAGCTTTTCTTGAGGCTTCCGGCTTTCAGGTCTTGAAAATCGAAGGATACGGGGTACGAAAGAACGCCGACCTGACGGACATGGATGTCCATGCCGCTTACAAAATCGCCAAGCGGCTCTACGAGCAAGCACCCGAGGCCGACGGCATTTTTATCCCCTGTCCTCGCTGGCCGACTATCACCGATGTAGATCTGCTGGAGAGGGAAATCGGCAAGCCGGTCGTAACCAGTTGCCAATCTTACATCTGGCACGGCTTGCGGATGGCAAAGGTCAAGAGAAGGTCAGCGGCTTTGGCCGGCTGATGGCGTCCCTAGCGAACTGAAACACTACGGCCACAGTCGGGTAGCCTATTTGCTCTTACCGCCGAATACTTCCTTCAACAGGTCGTTCACCCGCGCCGCCGGATCGGTCCTGATCTTTTTTCTTCCTGGCCGACGACAAAGAAAAGACCGTCCGTGGCTTTCTCCGTTACATACTGGTTGACGTCGAAAGTCACGCTCTTGGCAAAGGGCACGCTTTTGTACCGCCCGATCAGCTCGTTATACTGCTGGTTGACCCCCACTTGATTCATGACATCTTCGACACTCGGCCGGAAGGCGGTCTGCAGTTTCTTCGACGTCTTGGCCTTGAAGTAATCCGTTGCGGCGGTGTCACCGCCGTTTAGAATCTTCGTGGCGTCGTCGAAGGTCATCTGGCCTATGGCTTCCCAAAAAATGTCTTTAGCGAAGGGAACCGCCTTTTCGGCGGCGCGATTCATGCCGACGACGAACTCGTCGATCTGCGGACCATAGCCCACGAGCCTAAGTGGTTGTTCCATGGCTTGCAAAGGCTTTGGCATCAAGATCTTGATCGCCTTGTTGAGCAAAAACCCATCCACCCGACCGGTCTGAACCACGGCGCTTTCCGTGCCAACTTTGAGCGCTTCTTGAAGCCCGGAACCAATCTTTGCATCACTCAAACCGCTCCCGCCTCCGACGGCACCGCCCAAACTCTTGAGCACCTTGTCGAGCTGCGCCCATGCAGGATGTATCGAGGTCAGCAACAGCGCAATTATGATTAGAGCTTGAATCATCCGCCCCCCGCTTAGGAGATTTGAGGTTAAGCATTCATCGTAACTTTCTCCGGAGGGTGAGACGAAATTTCTAACTTTAACTTGTACTTAGATAGAAATCCGTCCTGTTTAGATCGGGCCCAGAGAGTCGGTTGGCTGAGCGTTGCTCAGCCAACCGCAAAACCAGGCTCCGGCTGGGATTGAAAGCTGCTATTTGCCGAAAGCAGACTTCAGCATCGGCTCGAGTTCGCCGCGCTCGTGAAGCTCATGAAGGATGTCGCAGCCGCCGACGAACTTTCCGTCGATATAAATCTGTGGAATCGTCGGCCACTTCGAGTAGCGTTTGATCCCGTCTCTAAGTGCGGGGTCCGCCAAAACGTCTTCAGTCGCGAACGGAACGCCGTAGGATTTTAGGATCTCGACGGTGTGAGCTGAAAAGCCGCACTGGGGAAATTCCGGGGTGCCCTTCATGTAGAGCATCACCTTATTGTTCTTCACTTTTCATCGATCTGCGTCAAAACTTCATCGGCCATTTGAGTTCTCCTTCTTACTAAGCTTTAGGAACCGAGCTTCTCCCACTGCGCGGGCGAAAAAGTCTTCAGCGCCAAGGCATGGATACGTTGGTCGTCCATCGCTTCCTTGAGGGCCTCGTTGACCATCCGATGTTGCTCGAGCAATCCCTTACCCTCGAAAGCAGGCGAGACAATGATCACTTGCCAATGGTCACCGCCTCCGGTCAAATCCTGCGTTTCAATCGTTGATCCCGGAAGCGCCTTTGCCAGTGTTTGTTTGATTTCCTCTGGACTAATCATGACAAAATTCTACAGACTTAAAGATACGCTTTCAAGCGCAGAAATACTACTCTCGTCGGGCTTGTGGATCGAAGTCAGGGCGGACCTTTTTCATCATCTCGCGCAGGTCTTTGCGCAACTCGTCCAACGTCGGCCGACCGACATACCAATAACCACAGTAAAGATTATGCACGGTTAGATCCGGCATCAGCGAGAAGGTGTATGGGATGGCCGTGATGCCGCGGGTCTTGGAGGTTTCGGTCATATCCAACTGTTGAACGACTTTGCGATCCTGATCGCTGAGAAGGAAAGTCTGCGCCTAACCCGGTACGAAACGCGGCATTGACCTCCGGCGGGTCGACGCTAACTACAGCAAGCTTGCAGTAATTGATGGCGAGTTCTTCTTGAAGCTTTACATAGTGGCGCAACTGCACCTGGCATTTCCCTCACCAGTACCCACGGTAGAATGAAAGTATGAAGGGAAATTTGCCAACCAGTTGGGAGAGCTTAACCACCTGCCCGTCTTGATCGGAAAGCTCGATATCCGGGAACCGTTGTCCAATACTCTGATTCATAGGCTTACCTTTCTAATAAAATTGGCCTCTCATCTCAGTGAAAGCGCGATCGCACTCCTAGGGGTATCGTTTTGCCATTTCGGTGAAGAAACCTTCCCGTTCCAACTGCTGGAGCAGGCTCAAATCCACGAATTGCTCCGGTTTAGCGTTTTTGGCATTGGGTAGCTTCGACGCCACTTCGTCCAGCAAATATTGAATCCCCTTCAACGTTGGATACGGCTTCTTGGACACTCTTTTGACAAACCAGTCATAAGTAGCATCAAGAACCTCCGGGTCGGTGGTACGCATGTACTTGGCCGTGATGCGGCGAGTCTCCTCCCGGTTGCGCGGAATGTAAAAAGCGCTTCGACGTAACCTTTGAGCGCCGAAAGAGCAATCTCCCGGTTGCTGCGGATAAACGAACGGCTCGTCGCAAATCCATTGCCCTGAACTTCGATGCCGAGATCGAGCATGTCGTACACCTCGACGAGTCCTTGCTTTCGTGCACGCGGCATTTCCGAAGGGTGTAAGAATCGTCGCATCAATCCTTCCCGCATCAACCGCCGCCAGTCTCTCCATAGTCGGTCCGGCTACGACCACCGCAACGTCTTTGTTAGGTTCTAGATTGAATTTTTCAACAGTATCAGCGCAGCGTTATGCGAAGCGGAGCCGAACCCGCTCACGCCCAAGCGTTTACCTTTGAGCTGCTCGATTTTGGCGACCCCGGGACGCGCGACCACGGAATAGTTGTACGCGGACTCGGAGGATGCGATGAGCACGACGTCATGGCCCTGGAGGCCCGCTTGCACAACCGTACCGATGTTCACAATCGGCGGATCGCCGGCTACTAACGCCTGCGTCGCCATTTGCCCGCCGCGAAAAAGATCACCTCCGTATCGAGCCCATGTTTTTTGAATAAGCCCGCATCCTTCGCTATCCAAATATGAACCTGATTGTAGGAAACCGCGGGATAACCGATTTTGATTCGTTTGAGGTCTTGCGCTTCTGCTGCCGCTCCGACAGCTACGACAACAGCGAATAAGAATATAAAAGTTTTGATTCTCAATTGATTTCAAACCTCAACGCCAAGGACTGAGTCATTCGTTGCTTGGAAAGGCGGCACTCTAAAGGTAATTTGGACGTTGCCGCGTCCTGTCTACCACGGTACCAAGCGACACTATCTACAGAATAAAAACTCGGAGGTCAATGCGCGTGCTTGAGCCAATCTTGAGCCTCCAGGGACTGGCCGGTAACTGCCGCGGAATCGTCCGAGGCCAGATAAACGAAGACCGGTGCAACATGATCCGGAGTCGGCAGGGTGAGCGGATCCTCTTCGGGATAGGCCAGAGCGCGCATTTCGGTCCTTGTGGGGCCCGGGTTGACTGAATTTGCCCGAATGCCGAATTCTCGAACTTCATCCGCGAGTACCTGCGTCAAACCTTCCACCCCGAATTTGGAGGCGGCATAGGCTCCCCAACGAGCCTTGCCCACACGTCCCACACCGGACGAGACATTGATGACAGATCCCCGTCGCTGAGGAATCATGATTTTCAGTGCTTCCTGAACCATGAGGAACGATCCGGTGAGGTTGATTCGCACGACGTCCTCCCAGGCTGAAACCGGATACTCCGCGATGGGCGCACGGGGCCCAAGGAAGCTGGCGTTATTCACGAGCACATCAAGCTTGCCGAATCGTTCCAGCACCGATTGTACGATCGCTTTCGCTTGCGCCGGGTCGCCCACGTCGCCAATGCAACCATGCGCCTCCCCACCCGTGGCGCGAATTTCAGCCACCGCCCGATTGATGTCGGCATCGCCACGGGCGCAAATAAACACGCCGGCGCCCTCACGCCCATACGCCATGGCAATCGCCTTGCCGATGCCACGGCTGCCGCCGGTGATGAGCGCGACTTTCCCACTTAACTTATGCTCTTCCTTACTTGCCATTTCCTAAACGCTATCACATAGTTACTGAATAGGCGAAACAGATGAAAAGCTATCAGAGACTGCTCATTTTTATATTGCTAGTGCTCGGCGTCACCGCCGTAGTAAGCCCTTGGGCTGCGACCGCGTGGGATTTGATCTCCGGCGCAAGCGCTGCAGCAGCAGAGGACCGTATCCCCTTTTCACGTTTCTTCGATCGATTTTTCATGATCTCCGGGATTGTTCTCTTTTTTTCCTGCCGATCGCTGCTCAAGATCGACTCGCTGTCTCAATTGGGTCTCTCACCGCGGACGCGGGCAGCGTCCGACGTCGCCGTCGGGCTGTGCTTCGCTCTCGGATCTATGTTTGCACTGGGCTTCATCATGTCGACCGCCGGAGTGTATGAGGTTTTTTAGGCTCTCGCTGGGCGAATCGGTGGAGCTGTATCCGAAAGCTATACTCACCGGCTTGACCGTCGGGTTTTTAGAAGAAATTTTCTTCCGTGGTATTATTTTTCGCGGGCTGCTCGAAGATTGGAAGCCGTTGCCTGCTTTTTTAACCGCAAATCTCTTCTACTCGGCGCTTCATTTCGTCAAGCCGGGAGAACAATATTTTCTGTCGGGAGTCGAACCTTGGGCCGGTTTCCGTCATTTGTTTTCCACTTTCGCGCCGTTTCTCGAACCCACAGAGATCGTCCAGGAATGATCGGTCTCTTGCTGATCGGCATCGTGCTGAGTTATGCCTTCCTACGCACCGGCACCCTGTATCTTTCGATTGGTCTCCATGCCGGCTGGATCATCAGCATTAAGACGGTCCGCGTTTTCGGCGACTACCGGAGAGAAAGCCTGGGTTGGTTGTTTGGCTCCACCGATCCAAAGATAGTCAGCGGTGTGCGTGACTCTGGGTCGGCATCATCCTTGTGGGCGTTGCCGTCTATTGGATCACCCGTAACCGTGCGGGCCTCTGCGTCCCGAATGAGACCATAAAGGTTACGGCCACGCGAGCAAGCAGCTGACGCATAGCTTGGTCTATCAAAACTATGGGATGGAAAATCGCCTCAATCGTCGCGCACGAGAACACATTGATCCGGATGCGCAAGCGCAAACACCCGCTGGCCCTTATCGAATTGCCGCGAAGGAGGAGTGACAACGCGCAGGGATACCGGCGGGAGAGCCAGTGTTACCGTGTAGTCCACCGAATCGCCGAAGTAAATGCGGCGCTCAAGAACGCCGGAAAACAAGTTAAACCCCTTGCTCGCCAGTGCTCGGGCCTCGGACTCGTCTGCGGTTAAAAGAAAATTGTGGGGTCGAATACAGACGGAACTTCTCTCCCGATGCAGTTGAAGGGAACCATCTGCGACTCTGATCTGGAGATCAGGAGCCAACGATACGACATTCCCGTCCTGCAGCTGACCGGATAGAATATTTGTTTTGCCGATAAACTCCGCGACGAACCGTGTTCGCGGTTGATCGAATATTTCGCTCGGGGTGCCAACCTGCACCATTCGCCCCTTGTTCAGAACGACGATACGATCCGACGTCACCATGGCCTCCGCTTGATCGTGTGTCACATAGATCGTTGTAATCCCAAACTCTTCGTGCAGCCGGCGGATCTCGAAGCGCATCTCCTCGCGCAGATTCGCGTCCAGATTACTCAACGGCTCGTCCAGTAGAAGAATATGCGGCTCTACGACCAAGGCCCGCGCCAGGGCGACGCGCTGCTGCTGGCCGCCGGAAAGTTCCCCGGATAACGGTCTTTCAGGTTTTCCAGGTGCACCACGCGCAAGAAGCTTCACAACCTTCTGATCAGCTTCCTGCCGCGACAGTTTCTTAAACTTGAGTCCGTAGGCGACGTTCTGAAACACCGTCATATGTGGCCATATGGCATAACTCTGAAAGATCATCGACATGTTGCGCCGCTCAGGCGGAATCAAAGTCGAAGCGGATGAAATGATTTTGTCGTTGACCCGAATCTCTCCCGCGTCCGGTTGGAGAAAGCCGGCAACTAACCGCAGCGTCGTCGTCTTGCCGCAGCCGGATGGCCCCAAAAGCGAGACGAATTCACCGTCTTTGATCTCCAGGCGCAGATCATCCACCGCCGCCATGCCGGTAAATTTTTCGTCAGTCCGTGGAGCGAGACGGTTGCCATGCGCTACTCTCTCGTCGCCACCACGTCTCGCCCCGCGAACCATTGCACGGCCAGAATCACCGCGAAGGAAGCTGCTAACAAAAGAATGCCCAAGACGGAGATCACCCCGACCTGCCCTTCCTCCTTGGAGATCGAAGATCACCACGGAGACCACCTTTGAGGCTGGCGCAAAGAGCAGAATCGAGGCGCTGAGCTCCCGGATCACCCCGATGAAGATGAACGACCAGGCGGCGATCAGCCCCGACGCGCGCCAGCGGCACGGTCACGTCTTTAAGCGACAGCAACCGGTTGGCGCCGATGATCCGGCTCGCGTCTTCCAGCTCCGGGTGAATGCTTTTGAACGTGGACTCAGCTTGGGAAAAACCGATGGGCATTTCTTTGGTCAAGTAGGCGACGAAGAGAATCCAGATGGTTCCGTAAAGCACCAGCGGCGGCCGGGTGTAGGCAATGAACAAACCCACCGCCAGAACGATGCCCGGAATCACCAGCGGCGCGAGCGCGAAGAAAGTCAGATAACGCGCGCCCCTGAAGAGATTGCGATTGGTGATGTAAGCAATCAGGGTCGCCACCAGAGTGCCGATGGTGGCGGTCAGAATTCCCAGTTTGAAAGTATTGTAGATCGCCCGCTGGGTATCGCCGTACTCAAAAAGGCGAAGGAAAAATTCTTCAAGGTGAAATTGTCCCAGGTCAGGGGCATCGCCCAGGCGTTGGACAGCGCCGCTTTCAATAAAATCCAGTGAGGCAAAAAGACCGACAGCGACAGAATGCCGAGCACCAGAAGCAGCACCGGTACACGCGCCCAACCAAAGCGGATCAAGCGCTTCTGGCCGCCCTTGCCGCCGACGGTGCTGAAACCGCGCCGCCCGAGAATTTTCTTTTGCACGGCGATCAATACCATCGTCGCCAAGAGCAGCGGCACTGAAAACGCCGCGGCGATATCCAGGCGCGGCGGATATTGAAACAGCGCCCAAATCTGCGTGGTGATCGTGTGGATTCCCGCCGGCAAGCCCAAAATGGCCGGCGCGCCGAACAAGGGACAGCGAGTGCAGAAAGGCGAGGATGAATCCGCCGATCAACGCCGGCAGCGCCAACGGCATGGTGACGGTCAAGCGGTCTGCCATTTGTTCGCGCCGAGTATTTCTGCGGCGTCTTCCAAATCCGACGAGATCAGCTCGCAGACGTTGGCGACCATCGAAAACACATAGGGAAAACTATAAAGGGCCATGACGAAGATCAGCCCCGGCATCGTGAAGACGTTAAACAGCGCATCTTCTGAGCCCGTTATAAAGCGATAGAGTTTGTTCAGCGCTCCAGCGTTGGGTCCGGCCAGCAAGGTCCAGGCAAACGGCGCCCAAAAACGGTGGCGTCACGAAGGAAGCCATCACCAGCGCACGGATTGGTTTTTCCAGGGCAGATCCGTCCGCGTCACCAGCCAGGCGAGCAGCGCGCCGATGACAACCGAGATCACACCGACCCAGAAAGAGATAACGACTGTATTCCAGATCGCTTTCAAAAACCGGGTTGGTGAAGACTTCGAGGTAGCGGCCCAGGCTGAAGCCGCTTTCATCCCACAGGCTGGCGCGAAAAATCGACCATAATGGAAAGAGCATCAAGAAGACGAGAAACACCGTCACGCCGATCCAAACGGGCAAGGTGGGATCCTTGAGCCAAGGAGTGGACCAGCTCCGGGTTCCTACTTTCGCGAGGGTCTCCGTTTGGGAAGCGGGCATGGTGTCGGTTCGCCAAGATGCGCTAGGCACCGAAAAATTCGACGAAGCGTTTTCTGATTTCGGCGTTGCGCTTTTCCAGCTCGTCGGCGTCCGCGGGGAGAAGCTTCAAATCCTTGAGCTTAGGTTTGTCCGCCGGGTAAGTCACTTCAGGATGACCGGTGTAAAGTCCCTCTTTATCGGCCAATAACTGCTGCGACTCTTTCGCAAAAATAAACTCCGTAAAAGCTTCGCCGCGTTGGGGTGTGGCGCGTCTTTGGCGATGGCCACCGGTGAGACGACCAAGGGAACGCCCTCTTTGGGATAAACGATTTTGATGGGATTTCCCTGCTTTAGCGTTTTGTAATAGAAGTATTCGGCGCCGTTCACGCCAACCGGCCGCTCTCCTGAAGCCACGACGCCAGCCGGATCGTTGGCCGACTGCACCAGGTGCAGCTTGTTCTTCGCCAGATCGCGGAAATATTCCCAACCATAGACATTCACCAGCGCGAGCACATGGGTCATGATGATGCCACTGTAGCCTGGATGGGCCGTGACCTGCTTGCCGCTCCATTTGGAATTCAAAAGATCCTTCCAGGTTTTCGGCGCGTCCTTTTCGGAAACGATTTTCGGATTGTATGCAATCACCGAAAGCGTTGCCCGCATGCCATAGTAAAAGCCGGCCTTGTCCTTGAAACCGTCGGGAAAGCTAGCCACGCCCTGGGGCGTGAATTTCAGCAGCAGATTTTTATCTTTGAGCAGCTCAAAATGGCCGGCATCCGAGGTATGAACGATGTCGGCATTCTTTTATTCCCGCCGCCGTTTCCTGCATGAATCTTTGCAGCACACGCTGGGAGCCGTTGCCGGTGCACTTCCACCTCGATGCCTTTGTACTTGTTCTGGAAGTAATGGGCGATGGCGGTGGAAGAGGGCAACGCTAGCGAAGTATGCCAAACCACCTTCCCTTCTTTTCGCGCCGCCTGGACCAGCGCAGCATCTTGCGCAAAGGCCTGCAGAGACGGTGGCAACCAAAAGCGTGAATAATAAAAGGTAAGACTCTTTCTCATCTTCGTTACCTCCTAACTATTTTGTTGCGCAGGATCATGTCGGACTCAACAGATCGCTTAGGGTCGTTATCGACTGCAAGCTGCTCCAGTGTTTTAACCGATTTAACGATTAGGTCAAGCTGCCCCTCAGATAATGCCAAGCGGGCGTTGGCGCGGAAATTTCGCCTCGATTTCTTCCGGGGGCAACGGTGACTCCAGCCCTCCCCGCGGATGGGGTTGATTCTCCTCCAGGACCGTACCGTCGGCAAGCCTGATTTTGACATGGCCCGAGAAATGACGCGGATAATCGATGGTCGGATCGAGCTCGTAACGGACTTTGCTCGCCAAGCTCAGAATCTCCGGAATCCCGGATGGCTTCATCGGAAAACTCCTCCAATCCCGCTTTTCCCCGAATAAGCATCACTGCGATGCTAAAAGGCAGACTGAACTTGGCCGCGTAGGAAGTGGGCGGCCTGCGCTTTTGTTCCAGCGGCTCCCAGAGGCGATGTACCGGACCCTCCGCCGTACGGCAAATGATTTCCGCGACTCGCTCCGGCGCGATAGCGTATTTTTGTCTCAAGGTCAGGGCGCAGTCCATAGTAGGGATGCGATATGGAGCCGCAGGGATAGGATTTGAAAGTCAGCTTAGGTATTTCCCAGGTACGGCCGAGCTCACTAAATTTTTCGAAGGGGTATTCGTTGGCTCCGCCGAAGGCGCGATAAAAGCCGTGCGTACCTTCGAAAACAGTTGTCGGTCCACGAAATCCCTGCTGTGCAAGCAGCGTTGCAATCACTCCACCATGAGCCGACCAGCCCGGATGCAATCGTTTGGTCCAGGTACCGTCGGCGAGATATTCGATGATGCCCGAGCTTTGACTGCCGCACAGTCCGAAGGCGTCGCTCCATTGAGCCGCATCGAGACCATGGAGTTTGCCGGCCGCAGCGGCGGCGCCAAAGGTGGAACAAAGGGCAGTCGGATGAAAGCCCCGCGCATGAAATTTACCCGGCGCTACGAGGCCGATTTTGCACATCACTTCCGTGCCGGCGATGGCCCCTTCCAGAACGGCTTTTCCGCTTGCGCGCAACTCCTCACCCACCGCCAAAGCCGTCATGCCGGCGCAGCAGCCCGTATGCACGATTGCTTCTTCCAAAGTATCGTCATAATCCAAACCATGCGCCAACGTCCCATTGGCCAGGACAGCGTTGGCGGCAGCCACCTGAGTGGTGAGCCGATCAGACGGCTCGATGGAGCGCCCCGAGCTGCTGCGCCACATTCACAACCATTCGTCCAAAGTCCATTGTCGAAGAGGCCAGCGCAATCCCTAAGGTATCAAGAAACACCAACTTGGCTTTATCAACGACCCCTGGGGCACCTCTTCGAGCTTTAGCCCACAGAGGAATCTGGCTATCGTTTGAGAGTACGGCTCCACTTTTTACTCCCTGGTTTTGCAGATCTGGTTTTTCGATTACCGTTGTCTTTGCCACCGGAAAGTGCCCGCAGCAGCGGTTTGAGACTTCTGAGCTCCTCCAGCCGGCTAATGAGCTGAATCGCGTGTTCGGCATTTTTGCGCGGCAACACGAGGTCGGCGCAGTCGCGAAACTTGTCGCCAAGTTCGGCCCAGCTCATGGGCTTTTGCGGATGTCCGCGGGCAACGTCGTAACGGCCTTCGATCATTTTGCCGTTCTTGAGTTTGATTCCAATTCGCGAGCGCACTTGATCGTAACCGAGGGCTTCCAGTTCGTCGTCGACATAAAGCGTTACCCGCTTCATCAGCTCGACAACTTTGCGCTCACGGACCTTTCGATCGACGAACTGCGCAATACCCGCTTTGCGCTCCAAAACGGCTATGGCCATGCAAAAGGAATGCTGAACTTTCCTTCCAGCGCCGTTTTCGGCATCGGGTAAATCAACGCATTGGGAACGTTGGAATTTGTCCCGACATCGATGGATTCGATGTCATCGGCGCGAAAGATCATGTTCCCTCACCAGGTCGAGTATGAGATCCTGCGCCGGGTGAGACAGAGAGCCCGAGGGATAAGGTTTGATCGAGATCCCCGGATCCTGCATGAAGTAGGGCCGCCCTAACTTGCCGGCAATCTTGCTCTCGTCGTAGCCGCCCGCCATGGCGTGGTAGAACCCCGCCGCGCTTCCAGGATATTCGTCGCCGACGTGAATCCCGCCTGCGCCAGCAGCGCGGCCGTTACGCCGTTTTCCGCCGCTCGCGCCGCATGCAAAGGCTTGGTCATCGTGCCGGAAATTTTCGCGCAAGCCGGATGCCATGCTGGCGGCGATACCTAAGGTCCGAATCAACGCTTCTTCCTTGAGGCGCAGAATTTTCCCACCGCCATCGCCGCGCCGAGGCCGCCAATAGTCGCCGTAGAGTGAAACCCCGATTGATAATGATGCGGGTTGATGGCATCTGCGATGCGGCACTCGACTTCCACCCCGACGATATAAGCCAGCAAGAACTCTTGCCCACTGATTTTCTCTTTCTCGCCCATCGGCAAAGCCGCGTGGAGCACCGGCGTCGTCGGGTGAGTCAATAGGCCGTAAACTGCCTCCTTGGATGTTGAGAGCTGCGTGTCGTCATAATCCATCGGCGTGGCCTGAAACACCGTTGGTTAAGGCTGCCTTCGGTGCCGGTATCCTTGAGTCCAGTTCCTAGAACCGTGGATTCTTCCTTTCCTCCCATCTGACGCACATGGTTCAGCACGATCCGAGATCCCTCCTTCTGTCGACTCCCGCGAGCGCCACCCCCAATCCGTCTAAGACGAAACCACGGGCCGCACGAATAACCTCCGACGGGATATCCCGATAGCGCGTCTTGGCTACATAATGCGCCACTTCCTGCGTCAATCCCATTGCGTTCCACCTTCACTTGCACCCATCGAATGGTGACCCAATAGCATGAACAATGAAGGGGTAAAGTGTCGAACCCCTGATTTGTCAAAGTTCCGGGTTCAAGTTCAAGAAAACCGCGGTGTTGTCCACCTTTGAACCTTGAACGTTGAACTTTGAACGCTACAGATGTTGACACTTCGCCCCTGTCTGATCATATGTTCGATGGGCCGTCATCAATCCGCCGGACCCAGCCGGAGGAGTGTGACATGAGCCAAGATTGCCAGTAACCGCTACGTTGCCGCTCTAACTACCAGCGGCGAGCCTGCGCGATGAATTCATCTACCCGATGACATTCGATGATTACAAAACCTTTCCTGATCCGTTTTCCGCGCAGAGCTTTTACGGTGCGAGAGAGTCGAGGCCGGATCGAACGCTATCCGAATCCGGCGAAGCCCGGAGGAGTTATTTCAATGGGACATTCACGGTAGACTTCTCGCGCCGACAAAGACATCGATCCGGGAATCGCCGTCGTCATGATCCACGGCGGTGCCGTGAATGAACTATGAATTCATCTTCACCGGATGGTCCTGAGAATTATCTCGATCTGACCCAGAGTGCGCGCCGACGGAATCGCGCGCCGGCGTCGCGCAGCACATGGCATCGCTTGGGATTCCCGTGCTACGCGGTCTCGCTCCCCGGGCACTACAGCCGGAAACCGTGGCCGCCTATTCCAGAACGAAGACCGGAGTTCATCATCGGAGAGATTCCGGAGATGCAGAATTGAAGAACCGGCTCGCGGTTTATACTTTTCGCATGTGCACCGAGGCGATCAAAGTTTTGATCGAAAAGAGTTTGCCTGATCTCAAACTCTTCTGTTGGGACCACTCCACCGGCGGCGAATATTTTTACTTGCTCGAGCAATACGGTCTCAAAAATAAACTTATCGGCGGTTTGGGGTTCGGCACGGGCATGCCGGCATGGATACGCAAAGAGATGGGATCTGACTTGCGCAGAAAAATCTCCCAGAGCGGGCCGAGCCGTTCCGCAGACGCTCACCGACCTGAGTCGCAGGTCGCCCAAAGGGCTACGCCAAAGAGCGGTTACGTCGGACCGAACCAACCCTGGGGCAGCGTAGAGCGTTGGTTCAGAATTGGAGAGATCACCGACGCCCGCAATTCAAACCCTACCTGCGGGATATCGAGCATAAGCGCCCACGATGTTTTACTGCCGGAGATCCGCAAGATCTCGGGCCTGCCTGAGGACGAACTGTTTATCACCTACAAGGCGGATCTTAATCGTTTACGCGGCAAAAAATGCTCCGTATCGTCGGCGAGTTGGACCAAAGGCCACTCTGGATCGAGAGACGGCGGTGAGAAGGGGACTCGAATTTCCGTCGCGAGGTCTACACGCGCTTTGAAACGTTTCGCTCCACACGTCGAAGCCTTGCGTTTGATTCTTGTTCCCAATCTCACCCACTACGGTCATGTCAGAAAGCTATAATGAGCGATTGGCAAATTTGATGGTGAGGCGGGTTTCAGGGACTATTTTTCAAGATAGCGTGCGCCGTTATCGGCTCAAAAACCCGTTCTGTTAAATAAAAACTTCCGCGTAGCCACAGGAGTTCGCGATTTACCTGACAGGAAGGGTAATCTAACTTACACATTGCTATCGAATGCCAAAATAAAGCCAACGGACTACAGCGTTGTCTTGAAGACCCTATCTACCGTTCGGTGGCTCTTTGCCGCGATTATTTTTCGATCTCAAGCGGCGCCGGGGCCCGAACACTCTCAGAATCACTGCCTATACTTCTATCGGGCTGGTCTACGGACCCCTCTGGAGTCACAAAAGATGCCGGCATTTTCAAGAAGCTCGATATCGAGCCTGAACTTCTTTACATCGCCGGCGGTCCACCGTCGTTACAAGCTTTGATTGCCGGCGCATGTTGCGGTTTCGTTTACCGCGGCGGGCGCGACGGTAGCCGCTAATCTTTCAGGTTCGGATGTCGTCCTTCTCGGTGCCAGTATCGACTCTCTTCCCTTCGAACTTTGGTCTATTCCCAACGTCAAGCAGCCCGAACAACTCAAGGAACAAAGTTGGGAATCAGCCGCATTGGCGCTACGACCGACTTCGTCGCACGTTACTTGCTAAAAATGGGGCCTTCAGCCCGACAAGGACGTGCCGATTTTCAGGCCGGCGCCGGGCCTGCAAAGTGTTCGCTGCGCTAAAGGGTGGTGCCGTGCAAAGCGGCATACTGTCGACTGGACCTGAAACGCTGCACGCGGAAGCAGAGAGGGATATGTGCGGCTCGCCGATGTTTCGACATCAGGTCTGCTTTATCCGTTCGGACCCTTCGCGGCACGCCAGGTATTTCTTAAAAGCCAGCCCGAGCTGGTGAGCCGGTTTATGAAAGCCTACGTTGAGAGGGCATTCATCGCTTCAAGACGGACAAGGCCCTTGCGCTCGCCACTCTTGAGAAATACACGAAGCAAAAAACCACTCCAGCCGCGGAACGGCATCTACGAGGTCTATGCGACAAAATATTTCAAGCGGGCTCCCGAAGCGACGCCGGCTGCAATCAAACAATCCTGGAAGAGATTTCCGCGACTCGTACTTCTGCCCTCCGGGCATCGCGCCCCAGCGTTTCGCAGAGTCACGCTTCATTCGTGATTTGGTAGCCAGTGGCTTCATCGACAACCTTTACAAAGGCCGCTAGTCAAAATCGTCCGACGCTAGCAGGAGGAAGAAGCTCATGAAAAACTCAGCGAGACGCACGTGCCCTACAACAGCGGCTGGGCCAGCGAACTGAAAAAGGGTCAAGTCATACGCATTACCGCGACGACGACGGTGGACTTTGTCTTTTTCCGCCTGCAGAACCTGCAGGAGCGCTTCGATCAGGCGCGAACTAAGGTCTACAACATGAAATTGTTTATCAGCACCGGAGACAAGCTCATGGGCCGCAACAACCAACACATGATGACGATCCTTGCCGACGGATTTAAAGACGGCACACACGATTTACAGAAGGGGATGTGTAGCGGCTATACGATTCCAACTGGCAAAACAGGAAGGCCGTCTTGGGGAATATTATCCAAGGCAGATCACTGAGATTCCCGACCATGGCTGCTACGAGAATCTATCGACTGCATTGGCTAGCTACGGCATCATCCCTGAAGACATTCCGAGTCCTTTCAATTTGAATCCAGCATATGAAAATCGACGGCGTTACCGGACGCATGCGGAGCATACGCAGAGTGCGCCTCCAACCGGGCAACTTCATGGATCTCCGCGCGGAAATGGACTTGTTGGTGGCGTTCAGCGCTTGTCCCGATCTTCCCGTTGGCGGGAAGCCGGTGGACGTGTCGATTTACGACCCCTAGACCCGAACCATCGACCGCCAACCAGCAAAGGAGACGAGAACTATCGCTTCCATCGTCATAGTGGCGATGCCCTACGGCTCCCTGGGCGCAGAGAAACTTTCCCAGGCATCACGCATCAGTTTAGACAAAGCCGCCGACTGGTGGCAAAAATCGATGCAAAGTTCCAAGCCACAAGACCTATTTCGTAGTGGCGGGATACGATGACGATGCCGGACAGGAAATTCAACTGCGCAAGGAAAGCGCTGCACAAAATGCTCAACGGCCAGGAGCAAGAGTTGCTGAACAATATTATTGAAATCAGCGCCAACAACGAGGTGGGCCTGGCGCAGAAAATTACCCGCGTCAGAGATTTGCTCCCTATCGAGACCATCACAATATTTGTCGAATCGCGCAACGCGGTCGAGCGTGAAGTCAATCTTCAAGCGAAAGTTCGGCAAGACACTCCAGATCAGAAAGTTCAAGGCAGAATTTGAATTCGATCACCAGTGGATCAGCACGTCAACGTCCTTCGCCTGGTTTTCCCGGAACTGGCTCCTACGCGTTTGGTTCGAGCTGAAAAAGCGGCTGGGCCGGGGTATCCGCAAGAAAATAAGATACTGGTTTCGGTCTTAGGATGTTGGGGTGTATGGAATACTGGAATATTGGAATACTGGAAGGCCGGAGCTAAATGAGAGTACAAGAGACTGAAGTATTGGAGTGTTGGATGTTGCTAAATCCATTATTCCAGCGTTCCATTATTCCATCCATTGTTTTTTTCGGAGGTGCGCCATGACTGCCACGCCTGAGAAATTCAATGTCGGTGGGATTCTTCTCAATCAGCCCTTCAAAATTCGCCGCCTCGGCCACTTCGGGTTTAATCTCTGAAAACATGGATGAAGGGGTTCGGTTTTACATCGATTGGCTCGGGTTTCGTGTGTCGGATGTCATGGACTACTCCAAACGCGCCAAGAGTCCCGATCAGGTCGCGGGATTGGGAGATCCCAATGGTTACTTCACTCGCTACGGCACCGACCACCATGCGATGGTCTTGTTCCCCAAGCGAGTGCGCGACGCCCTCGGCCGAAGCGAAAGCCAGGCATCACGGTCAATCAGATCACCTGGCAGGTTGGCAGCATGAGCGAAGTGGGGAACGCGATCCGTTGGTTCACTGAAAAAGGGATCAAACTACAACGCTCAGGCCGCGACATGCCGGGGTCGAACTGGCACACCTACCTTTTCGATCCGGACGGTCATCAAAATGAGCTTTATTACGGCATCGAGCAGATCGGCTGGAATGGTCACAGCAAGCCGAGGATAATGTACGATCGGGGTTCGATCATCCGCCGGAGCTGCCGCAAATTTCAGAGCAGCAAGAAGTTCAAGATGCGCTAACAAAGAATGTCGACTTGCTTTCGGGTTACCGCGCTGTGGAGAAGTTGCCCGCCATCTTTGACGTTGACGGGATTTCGCTGCCGCGCCCTTTCAAGATCGTCCGCCTCGGCCCCGTCTATCTTTTTGTTGAGAATCCGGGAGCCGCTGAATCGTTCTACCGGGAGGCATTGGGCTTTACCTTGACCGAAGAAATCGTCTTCAAGGGCCATCGCTGTCTCTTCCTTCGTTGCAATACGGAGCATCACTCGCTGGCACTCTTGCCCCTGGCGCTGCGGGACGTGCTCGGTCTCAGCTCCCACTCCAAATGCGCCGCGTTCGGCTTGCAAGTCGCTAACTACCGCCAGCTTCGCGATGCCGTGAAATTTTTCCGCGATCGTGACGTTAAGGTCACCGAAGTGATTCCTCCCGAACTCCATCCCGGCATCGACTATGCGGCCCAGGTCTTCGACCCGGACGGTCACTGCATTCAGCTTTACCATACCATGGAACAGATCGGGTGGGACGGAAACCAAGGCCGAAAGAGTCGCGAAGACCGCGCCCGCTCAGCCAGTGGCCGGAAGTTTTGGAAGCGGACTCTAATGCTTATCTGGGCGAACCGTTCTTCGGGCCGTGGGGCTAATCTGGGAGCAGCGCCTCCGGTCTCCCGATTTTCCTCTATTCGTCCGTCCGTGCAAGCCCGTCGCCTCATCGCTGAATCCTCAGGTCATTGCTGCGGATCTCCATATATGAACATCTATGTATATTATGAAAATTATATATTTGAATAATGAAATCGCTGTAGGTAATCTTAATTTCATATTAGGAACAAATAGGAGGCACGATGAGTGATTTCTATAGTGAGTGGTTAGAACGATCCAAGAAGAATGAAAAGGTAGTCAACGATGCGCCGCGGGTAATACGGTCCAAAGATCTCAAGTGGGTACGGACGCGTCAGGATCATAAGGCGGCTTTGATGATCGCCCCCGAGCTGGGGTTTCCGACCGGCGGGAGCTGCCTCATGCGGGCTGAAATCCCGGTTGGCTGGCACACCGGCAAGCATCTTCACGGCGAGGAAGCGATTTACGTGGAGAGCGGCGAGGGGTTTCATGGTTCTTGACGACAAGCGGTACGACTTCTTCCCCGGGACCGTCCTTCACATCCCATACCGGTCAAAGCACCAGCTGTTCAATACTGGAAAAGCCCCTGTCGGCTATCTGTCGGGCTTAGCCTGGCATCTGGAAGCCGACGTTTACATGGGAAAAATGGAACAACTTGAAGATTGCGGCGAGAACGATTCGAAGGTCTTATCTGCTTTCCGAAGGAAGAGTCGCAATATTGGCCGGAAGACGGGCGGCGGATCTCCATGCATCAGAAACAGCATGAGAAATCCGACGAGTCGAAGCATGGGGCGACCTACTTTTTGATGGGTCGAAGCGGCAAGCAGAACGGCTTCAAGGCTACCGGAGTGGCGATTAGTTCCATCTTTGTCGATTTGGCTCACACCAAGAGCCACAGCCATGCTCACCCGGAAGCCTATCTGTATGCACTTGAAGGCGACGGCTACTCAGAGATCGGCGGCAAACGGTATGACTGGAATCAAGGCGACGCGGTGCATGTGCCTCCCGGCATGATGCACCACCAGCACTTCAACCCCTACGACAGGGATATGAAGGAGCTCCGCTTCGAGTTCGGCGTCCGCTATTGGTTGGTCGATCAATGGAAGGGGTACACAACCGTCGACAAGCACTTGAAGGCGACCACGCACATGGTCGATTAAGCCGTCGCTATAGTATTAAAAGATTGATTTCGGCATCAGCGACGCGTCCCCACTTCCAGTCGGGACGCGTCGCTATATGTGCTCTGCGTTACTTACGAATTTTGGGCTATCATTCTCGGGAAAATAGAGATTGCAATACGGGCAATGAAAATTCATGCCGGACCCGAGCATGTGAGGGTTGACCACGAAGATTTTCTTGCACGTCGGACACGTAACCTCGACCGCCTGACCCATTTTTCCTCCTGGTGTTTTTCTCAGTCTGCGTTTCCAAGCCGTCCCAGCATCAGGCCCAATACGTGGTTCGGTCCATGGGAATATGCTGCAAGACTTCTCCCGGAACGAACTCTTCGAGCTTGATCCGTGCCATGGCATCGTCGGGGCACTTGGACACGGGTGAGAAAGGCCGATCCAGCGGCCGAGTCGCATCGATGATCATTCCTGAGGTCTTGATCTCATCCACCAGCGATGGATCAATAAATTGCCGCGAAACAGCGGCTGCAAGATCGACACTTGAATGTGCGGCTGCACGCGCGTAGCAATCGCCCAGAGAATGTCCGTCGGGTTGAAAACATCGATATCTTCATCGAAGACAAAGACGTTCTTCGTGTGATCGAAGGTCAACGCCGCTGCCGCCGCCCGCCCCGGGTCTCCCTCCGACATCTTTTCATCGAGATAAAAACGTTGTAGTGCGCGTGGCGGCCCTGCTTGCACACCGCGGTGACTCCGGGAACCGCCTCGCGGCAACGCCGCAGGTACGCCCCTTCGCGGGGCAAATCCATCCACGGCTTGTCCCCTTCCGGTGTGATGACCGACTGATACATGGCCCCTTTTCGGTAATTGATCGCGCGAACTTCATATTGCGGACAGGTCTGGAAGCGCTGGGGGCCAAGATAACCCGGGGCTTCGCCGAACGGCCCTTCGACCGAGCGTTTTCCGGGAATCAAAACGCCTTCGATAACAATCTCCGCGTCCGCCGGAATCAGAAAATCCTCGCCCAAGGTCGCTGACGCCGTCAAACGCAGGGGCTCATGCCAGATAGCCCCCGATCACTTCGTATTCGCTCACTTCAAAAGGCCCGCTGTAGCAAGCGCCCATATGGTAAGCCGGATGATGGCCCAATACCGTCGCTACCGGGCACTCCTTATTTTGGTTCCTCGTAGGTGCGAAAGATTTTCCACAGGTGGCGGGGTGAGGCATGCATCGCGGTGCGGTTCTTCGACTTGACCTCCATGCGGTGGTAGGAACAATTATAGACACCGCTCTTGGGATCTTTGCTGACCGTGGACAGCGTCATATACGGCCCACCGTCCATTTCGTGATGGCGCATGATCGGAAGCTCATACAGATCAACGTCTTTTCCCACTTTGACGTTTTTCTTTAACCGGCGCTGACTTCGCATCGACAATAATGGGCGGAATACGATGTTCCTCCATTTCCAGACAGGCCTCGGCCATCTCAGGTCGACTGGCTTCCTTGGGCAATCCTAAAGCGATCTGCGTCTTGCGCTGAGAAATCTCGCAGTTCATCGTCAGCTTGATATCGCTAACCCGGCCATTCAGATTCAGCGGCTTGTCGAAGATAATAACGGGAAACCGCTTCTGCGCGCCGAGATGTTTGATAATGGCGGTGACGTCGTAGTTAGCGGGGTTGACTTCCTTGGTGATGTGGATGACTTCATTTGAGGATCTCCCGACGACAATCATCGAGAAAGCTCCTCAGATCTTTTGCCATGAAAACCTCCTATGTACGGTTTAAAAACTCACTTTAAGATACAATGGGGACATCCCAGTAACAAATATATATTCTTTATCGATCCCATAGCTATTCTTCTATGCGATTGGACATTTTCGAACCGATCGCGGATTGACGGTCGCTCTCGCAACGCGAGGACAATGGATTGAGGTCTTAGTTAGGAAACCAGCCGCGGCTTCTCCTTGCGACCGGAACGGACAAAGGGCAGGACGTTCGATTTCATGGTTTGCTTTTTAAGAAGCTCCGCAAAAGCCAGAACCGATTGAGAAAGGTGTTTATCCCTTCGATAAATCAAATTGACCGGATAGCGGACGTCCAGGTCGTGGATCTTTCTGGCCTTAAGAACCCCGGCACGCTGTTCCGTATCGATCAGCGATTTTGGCATGATCGACACACCGCAGCCTGCGGCGACGGCGGTCTTTACGGCCTCTCTGGAGCCGACCGTAACGCGATTCTTGATGAACATCCCCTTTTCGGCCAAGACTCTTTCGATAAACGTGGGTCTGATTCCCGGCGATTGAATCAAGAACGGCTCCTCTATAATTTCCTTTACGAACAATCGGCGCTTTCTTAATAAATGAGACCGCGGCGAGACAACCAGAACCAGCTCATCCGTGTACCAGGGCTCCTTCGTCAGCAGGGCTGCGGCAGGATCCCCTTCAATGACACCCAGATCCACCTCGTTTTCGACAACCCATCGTTCAACCTCGTGGCTGCGTCCGGTTTTGATGGAAATTTCGATCTTGGGATATTGCGCTTTGAATTGGGCCACTGCGAGGGCACCAGGGTCGCGCTGGGCACCCTGCTGCATCCCGCTGAAAGCTGTCCACGACGAATTCCCTTGAGGCCTTTGATATTGTTTTGGAGCTCGGAAACGATCGCCGATATTTTTTGCGTGCTCTAACACAGCCTTTCCCTCGCGCGTCAGGTAGACACGACGTCCGAGCCGCTCGAACAGTTTCACCTCCAAAAATCCTCGAGGTTTCTGATCTGGATGGACACGGAAGGTTGACTGATGCGCAGTCGTTCGGCCGCTTTTGAAAAGCTGCGCTCCCGGGCTATGCAGAGAAAAATCTCTAGTTGATGAAGATTGAGCTCCATGGACAGCCGACAGAATATTATATTTGACTAAGTAAACCAAATACCCTATTTACGACGCAGGTATTCAGGTTAGGCGCAGCAAGTCCGTAGCGAGGATGCACCGGTTGGCCAAAGCGTTAAGCCGCGGATCAGATTTTCGGCGCCGTGGATCTACTGACAGATGAAATGGAGTGAAGCTTTATGGAAACGAAAATTACCTTTTCATCGGATGGCTTAAAACTATCCGGTATCGTGCATACGCCCGACGACCTCCGTTCCGGTGAGCGCAGACCGGCGTTCATTGTGTTGCACGGCTTCGGCGGTAACAAAGACGGCCACGGGCAGAGCGTTGTGGCCAAGCAATTTACCCAGTGGGGCTATGTGACGATACGCATCGATTTCAGAGGATGCGGCGAGAGCGAAGGCGAGCACGGGCGAATCATCTGTCTCGATCAGGTGGCGGATACCCGCAATGCGCTGAGCTACCTCGCCACCCGCCCGGAAGTCGACCCCGAGCGCATTGGCTTAGTGGGAAGCAGTTTCGGTGCGGCCGTGGCCGTGTTCACCGGCGGCGCGGACCGGCGGGTGGCGGCGGTGATCTCCTGCGGCGGTTGGGGAGACGGCGAGCGCAAGTTCCGCGGCCAGCATCCGACACCGGAGGCATGGAGCCGCTTCGCCAACATGTTGGAAGAAGGGGAAGCGTCATCGCGAGCGAACCGGCAAGTCATTGATGGTGCCGCGCTACGACATCGTGCCCATCCCCGAGCACCTGCGTCGCAACATGAGCGCAGGGTCGATCATGGAGTTTCCTGCCGAAACGGCGCAGAGCATGAACGATTTCCGCGCCGACGACCAGGTCGGCAATATCTCACCGCGGCCGCTGCTGCTTCTGCATAGCGCGAACGATTCGGTCACTCCCACTTACGAATCCATCGAAATGTTCAAGCGCGCACGGCAGCCGGCTGAGCTACACCTCCTGTCGGACGTTGACCACTTCACGTTCAACCAGGAAAACCAACGTTTGACGCACATCGTCTCGGACTGGCTGGAGCGTTACTTCCCCGTGCAGAAACCACGGTGATATTGAACGACGGAACATCAATTTCACCCTCTGCTCTCCATCCTCTTCATCTCTCTAACCGTCTCCCTGCGAGGGAGAGGGAAGGGTGAGGAGTTCCAAGGAAATTTCCGTGCCGCGATTCAATCACAAGGAACTAATAAATTTCAGCGAGCAATTGCTTTCCGCCGGCGGCATGCCGGCGGACGATGCCAAGCTCGTCGCCAAGCTACTCGTCAAGGCCGATCTGCGCGGGTATCCCGGCCATGGCGTCACTCGGGTTGCTCCCTATCTGGCATGGATCAAAGATGGAACCATCAACCTTCGCCAAGGGCCCAAGATAGTACGTGAGGGTAAAATTACCGCCGTCATTGAGGGCAACCACTACATCGGCCAGGTGGCCGCTCACATGGCGATGGAGCTGGCAATCAGAAAAGCCAAGGAGCATGGCGTCGGTGTAGTAACCTCCGTCGTGCCAGCCATAGCGGACGGCTCGCCGACTACATGGAGATGGCCGCCGACGCTGGGATGATCGCCATGGGCGCGGTCAGCGTCGGTTCCGGCACGACAACTCTATATGGTGGCATGGAACGGATTATCGGCACCCATCCCATGGCCTTCGGCATTCCGGCGCGAAACGGCCGGCATATCATTCTCGACTTCGCCACAGCGTCCATGAGCATGGGCGAGATTCAAAAGCGAGTAGCTAAGAAAGACGCCATTCCCGACGGCGTGATGCTCGATGGTCACGGCAACCCGACAATTGATTTCAAAGCCTTTCGTGGGCCGCCGCGCGTCGTCTTCCTACCCTTCGGCGGCCATAAAGGTTCCGGCGTCGCACTGATCACAGAGATTCTCGGTGGTTTGCTCTCTGGCAACGGCCTAGCGAAACACTGGTGGGACAAAGGCGGCCACGGCATCAATGGAGTATTTCTTGAAGCCATCGCCGTCGAAGAATTCCAACCGCTCAATGAATTTTTAGATCGAGTGGATGAATTGATTGCTTTCGTGAAATCTCGCAAGACGGCTCCAGGATTCAAAGAGATTCTTTTACCCGGCGAGCAGGGTAGAAAAACGAGGAAGGACAGATCAGAGAAGGCGTGGAAATAGACGAAGCGACCTGGACGGAACTAAAACAAGTCGCCGTGGAGCTGGGGATTCATCAACTGCCTAAATCTCTGTAACGGGCATTCCGCAGCGTAGAATCAACACCGTCTTTATACGGCCCAACGTGCTAACCTTTCATATGTAGCCCTTGGAAATAAGGAAGCCCGATGCTTCGGCGCATACTTTCAATTGCCTTGCCACTAACATTATTGTCGTGGGGTTTAGGCAAGGCTCAGGAGAAGAAACTCGAGCCGTTGATTGTTTCCTACAGTTCTTTCACTGGCAACCGGGCACCGTTTTGGATCGCCAAGGAGCTCGGGCTGTATGAAAAATACGGTCTGGACGTGAAGCTCGTAAGCATTGCCGCAGGCAGCGTTTCCCTCACGGCTCTCCTTGCTGGCAATGTCCACCTCACTACCGATTCCAGCGCCGGCGTTGTCAGCGCCGGCGTGAGAGGCGCCCCCATCGTCACGGTTTCCACCAACGGTGCGCTGCCCTATCAGCTCATTGCTCTTCCCACGATCAAATCCCCGGGAGAACTTAGGGGAAAAGTCGTTGGCAGCAGCCGAATCGGCGCGGGCACGGATTTCCTCCTGCGGCGCATCCTTTTCAAGCTCGGCTTGGTGCCAGGAAAAGATGTTTCCCTCATCCCAACCGGGGTCAGCGAGTCGGAAAAAGAATCCAATTGATGTTCCAGGGAAAGATCGATGCTACCATCGGCGAATCGGACAAAGTCTTTCAGTTTAATGAATTGGGAGGACAAAGAATCTCCGTGTTGGGAGAGCCCAAGGATTTCGGCGTTCCTGCTCCCGGCAGCGAGATCAACAGTACCAGACAAGCCATCAAGGGAGTTGCACCCCCGGCTCAAAGCTTTCTTCATGGCCTACAGTGAGGCGATTGCGACAGGGAGAAAGAACCGCGAAGTGACATATCAAGTTTTTCGCAAATACATGCGCATTGACAACCTCAAGCTTCTCGACTTTACCTATAGAGTGCAATTTTTGGAGGCGATCCCCGCAAAGCCTTATCCAAGGGAGGACGCCATTCAGGCGAGCATTGAAGATCTGAAAAGCACGATCCCGAAGCTTGATGGGATGAAGGTTTCCGATTTCATGGATGCATCGCTTATCAGAGATATCGACAACGAAGGATTCTTCACCCGGCTGGAGAAACAATGAAGTTTAAAACAAGCCTTGCTCTCTTATTCGTTCACGTACTTCTCTGCGGCCAGACCAGCTATGCTCAAGAGAAAATCCGCATCGGGATTTCAGCCGTGTCGCTCGGTTTCTTGCCCACCGTTGTCGCGGAGAAAAAGGGGTTCTATTCCAAGTACAGCCTAATGCCGGAGCATGTTTTGGTTCCCTGCGCGATCGCGACGAACGCCATCCTTTCCGAGGATCTCGACTACAACGTCTGCACTGGCCCTGGAGTCGCAGGGGCGATCAAGGGGTTGCCGATAAAGCTCGTCATGACAACTCAGGACAAGCTCGGGTATCTTCTGCTGGTCAAGCCCAGCGTCCAGAAAATCACCGATCTTCGCGGCAAAACCATCGGCATCAGCACTTTCGGCAGCCAGTTATATCTCACCTCGACGACTCTTTTTCGCCAAGCCGGCTTGGAACCCGGGAAAGATATCAATCTTCTCCCTGGCGGGGACAATACCGCCAGATTAGCGGCGCTGGAAACGGGCAAAGTGGACGCGGTTTTGTTTCTTCACCATCCGATATCTTTGGCGTGAAACGAGGCTACAAAGTGTTGCTCTGGTCGCGCGATCATGTCCCGCTCACGCAAAATACCCTTGTCACGACGGACAAAAAACTGAAGCAGTCTCCCGATCAGGTAAAGCGTACGATCAAAGGCTCCATCGAAGGGTTAAAATTCATCCGGGAACATCAAGAGGAATCCATCGGTATCGCCGCAAAGTGGCTACGGCTGGATCTTGCGACAGCCCGTGCGGCGTTTGAAAATTATCTCCCTTGCTACAGCGTCGACGGAAGCTTGCCGGACCAAGCGCTGAAAGATCTGATTCAGTATGAACTGGACCGCAGCAGCCTCAAGAAAGAGATCCCGCTCTCCCAGGTGGCGAGCCGCGATTTGCTCCAGCAAGCACAAAGGGAACTTAACCTAAAATAACCTCATGTCTGTGCCCGTCAACCCAGCTGCATCCGCTCCGCTCACAGGCATCCGAGTTCTGGATTTCACCCACGTGCTCGCCGGTCCGTTTTGTACCCGGCTCTTGGCGGATCTCGGCGCCGATGTCGTTCGAGTCGAGAGCAGCAAACACCCGGACCATCCCTGGCCGTCGACTTTCATCAGCGACGACGGACGCCACGCTTCGTATCTGAACACTAATCGCAGCAAGCGCTCCATCGCTATTGATCTGAAGAACGAAGCCGGCCAGAAAGTCGCCGCGCGTCTGGCCGCAGCTACCGACGTGGTCATCGAAAATTTTAGCGCCGGGGTCATGGGCCGGCTTAAGCTCGATTACCCGACCTTGCAAGCCTTCAATCCCGGTCTGATCTACGTGAGCATGTCCGGCTACGGCCACGACGGCCCGCGCTGCGATTGGACCAGCATGAACATGAATCTGCAAGGCTACAGCGGGCTCATGATGGTGACCGGCGCCGAAGGCGACCCGCCCACAGCCATCTCGAACTCGTGGAACGATTACATTGGCGGGCTCCACGCTTCGCTTCGCCATCCTCCAAGCGCTGGATACACGCGCAACCAGCGGCAAGGGAACACGCATCGACCTGAGCCAGTTCGAATGCAGTGCAGCGATGATCGGCCCGTTGTTACTGAGCAGCGCAGTAAACGGAACGGTACCGCTGCGCCAGGGTAACCGATCGGCGGTTTCGGCTCCGCAGGAGTTTACCGCTGCGCCGGGACGGACGAATGGTGCGCCATTGGCGTAGAGAACGACGAACAGTGGCAGGCCCTGACGAAAGAGATGGGACAGGCGGATTGGGGATCGGACAGCCGCTTCGCCGCTGTCACCGGCCGAATGCTGCACCAGGATGAGATCGATCGACGAATTGAAGCCTGGACCCAAATCCTTCCCAATACGGAAGCAGAGTTCCGGCTCAAGGCCGCCGGCGTTCCCGCCGAGCGGATGCGGCGCATCGACGACTTGCTCGAATCCGAGAATGGCGCCACGGTCTTCGCCAAGATGGAGGAACAGCGCGTGGGTTCGATGCTGACAACCCGTCTCCCCTTTTCACTTTCTTCGAATTCTCTGCCGCCGCCAAGCAGCGCGCCGGGCCTTGGCGCGCACACCGCGGAAGTTCTGCGCGAATGGCTGAATCTTTCTCAAGAGGAAATCGCGACTATCAAAGAACAGAAAGCGCTCATATGACAGATTCGTCTGAGTCGATCCTTACTCCGGAACTGCGTAGCTGGATCGGCCGCAACAGTAGACCGGCTCAACTGGAAACCATGTCCGCTTCCGACGTGCGCCGCTATGTCGATGCCACGGGGGATGCAAATCCGCTATGGCTGGACGATGACTTCGCCCGGAGCGCCGGCTATCGCAGCCGTTTGCTTCCGCCCACCCTCGTGGGTTGGGTTCCGTTCAGCATGAAGGAAGGCGATTCGGCATCCAGCTCCGATGCCACCGATCTGCGCCGCCAGCTGCCCCTCCCCGACGGCTACACCAACGTGCGCAATGCCGGATCCGAAACTGAGTGGCTGCAACCGGCTTATGTCGGAGAACAGCTTTCCACCCGGAGCCGCATCGTGGATATTGTCGCGCGGCAAGGACGCACGGGACTGGGAATCTATATCACCCAAGAGGAACAGATTTTAAACTCCCGTCAGGAGATCGTCATGCGCCGCCGCCATACCGTCGCCGTGTTCCCGGAGAGGAAATTTTCCGATGAGAAGAAGGAGATAAGATAAGTGGCCCGCGTCGTAGATCTAGCCGGGCTGGCAGGAGCCTATGCGACTCGTCTCTTTGCTGAACAAGGACACGAAGTCATTCGGATTGAAAGTCCCGGGGTGATGGCTTGAGGCGCTTGCCCCCTTTCCTTGGCGAAAAGCAGGATCTGGAACACGGCGCGTACCATCAATTTTTAAACGCCGGCAAGAAAAGCCTCGCGCTGAATTTGGATTCTCATGCAGGACAAGAGATCTTCCTTGAACTGCTGAGTCAAAGCGACGCCCTCGTCGCTGACGATTCTTTGCCCCTCGAAGACCGTTTGCTTTTTCAAGCTAATCCGAAATTGGTGGTTACCAAGATTCACGACCAGGAGCCCGAGCTCTGCGCGGTCGCGCGCTCGGGCCTCATGTCGCTAACCGGACAACCTGGCCAAGCCCCTGCAGTGCTAGGAGGCCGCGTGCCCACACTGGCCGTTGGAATCTACGTCGGTGTTGCCACTGCCGCTGCTCTCTTAACTTGTAAGAAGACTGGAAAAGGATCACTAGCTAATGTCTCTGTGCGCGAAGCGCTGGAGAGCTTCGTGGAGCAGGCTATGGTGGAATACACTTTCTCCGGCACAATCACCGAACGCAGGGGAAGCAAAGGAGCAATCACCGCCGTTTCCGGAGCGCTGCCGTGCAAGGACGGTCACTGGGTGATCAGCCAGATTCACCGACCCGGCCGCTGGACAAAATTCATGGACTGGGTGCAGGACCCCGAGCTGGCGTCCGACCCGTCGCTGGCGGAAGAGGAAAACCAGCACAAGCGGCGCGACTTCATTATGGACCGCTTAGATAAGTGGGCCACGCGCTTTACCAAAACCGATCTGGTGGAGGAAGCCCAACGGCGGCATTTTCCGGCTTCGCCGGTTTCCACGCCGTTGGATTTAGTCGATGACCCTCAACTGATCGCGCGGGGATTCTTGAAAGAGATCGATCATCCCGAGTTCGGACGGATTCGATTTCCACAGGGGGCGATCGCCACTGTTTTGGGAAATCAACTAGGTCCCGCTCCCAAACTCGGCGAACACAACAACGAGATTCTAACTCAACTCGGCTATTCCGCAGAGGACCGTCATACACTGATTTCGGCCGGAGCCATTTAGCGCACAGATGAAAACTGCTAACCAAGAAAATCTACTTCGACGACATTAACGTCGGCGACCCGATACCCAGCCGGGAATACGGCCCCTGACCATCGTCGATACTGTGCGTTGGGCGGGGCTGCAAGAAAACACTCAGCATCTCCACTACGACCGGGATCACGTGCGCGAGCACAACGGACTGCCCACTTTCATAGCCAGCGGGGCTTATCGCCAGGCGCTGCTCATTCGGACGCTGACGGATTGGATCGGCCCCCGCGGTTGGCTTAGAAAATCAGCGTGAGACACACCTATTCGACTTTCGAAGGGGACCTCATGAACTTTAGCGGTCGCGTGGTTGAGAAATCTCTTGATCCCACCGATTCGTGGATCACTTGCGATCTCGACGGAAAGAACCAGGGCGGCAAGCAAATTCTCACTGGCCGTTGCACCGTGATTCTGCCGCGACGTGGAACCATAGTCGCTACTTAGATCAACCGGCCGGCTTTGTGGGGCCGGTTGACGGAAGGATATCACTGAGGGATATTGCGTAATGATCGAGTGAATCTATGGAGGAGGAAATGAAATGGTTGTACGAGAACTAAAAGACGGACGCGCCATCGTCGCCACCCAAGAAGACCACGCGGAGCTGTCAGCTCAGTTCGCTGCCCATTGGGGCAACGAGCGCTTCTCTCAATTGCGGCCTTACCGAACGATGGTGTTTGCAACCACCTATCATGATAGCGGATACCGCGAGTTTGAAGGTAATCCTCCGATCAACGTCGCCAAAGGACGCCCCTACGCCCATCGCGAGGACGTGCCTGGCTTTGAGGCCACCGAGCTCGCGGCCTACAGCAAAAACGTGGAGTGGGTGGGATCCCACGATCCCTATGCAGCGCTCCTCGTTTCTATGCATCGGACCGGCCTTTGGCACAATCGCTACAATGTCTTTAGCGAGCCGGCGGGAAGACTACGCGAGCGCAGTCCTGAAATCCAAGCAGCAAAGAAAGAGCTGGAAGCCAAGCAGGAAAAAGCCAAACAGGCGTTGGCAGCCAAAAATCCGGGTTTCGAAAACAGAGCTGGCGTACAATTACCGCTCGTTGCAGATCTATGATCTCCTTTCCCTTTACTTTTGTTGTGACGGTTACGCCACCGAAGACACGTTCAAGGAGTATAAGATCGCGCCGGTGCGCGTTGCCTATGACAGCGACGAGACCGTTGAGTTGCGGATCCTTCCCAACGGCAATGGAGTAAGGTTTGATCCCTATCCATTTGATACCAGCCCCTTGGAGGTTTCCGTGCGCGCGCGGGTAGTCAAGCCAGCAGCGAACCAATCAGAAGAAGCTGGGCTCGAAGCGTATCAGAAAGCCCCACGGCAGATTATCAATTTTCAGATTACGCGCTGAAGTTAACGAGCCCTTTAGTGGGAGCCTTGAATTCCCGTGCAAGTCACTTCTCGCTCTATGGCCTCCATGGCCGGTCGAAATGCGCGGTCGATTTGCAGAGACTCCCGGCGCCGTCGATGACGGCCAGATATCCCGGCTCTTCAACAGCATATTTTTCAAATATCCCCATATCATGTCAGAATGCTCTTTATCCGCCTCTTTGTGGACCATAATATGATCTGCTGTGCCAGTCGGCCGTCGCCCCCATACACAGCTCAAGAATAGTCGCACAGGAACCAGCGCAGGTCCAATAATCAACGATCGCCCTGCTAACTATCGAATACCTCGATCCTGATCGCCGAGCCTCTTCCCGATTCCGGGCATGCACTGACAGCGACGAGGCAATCCATTTCGGCTCTGAAGTCGACGTGCGCCTCGTCCTTGGGACGAATCATGGTGTCGTACATGATGCCGGTTTCCGGATCGATGCGCATACATTGAAAGATATTAAATGGGCTCGGCACATCGTCCGGCGAGATGTTCCATGGTTTCACCGCTGCGCTTAGATTCTCCCAGCAGCCGTGATCGGGAATTTCTTGCCGGTTTCTTCGGATTGATATCGACCCCTTCGGCGAAGACTCTTTTTGACGCTCCCTGCGCCACCATCTCGAAGCGCTTGCGGCTGCACATCCCCTTTGCAAATCGTGCCGCCCTTCTGTGAACGTATCTTCAACGATGGTCAGCATCGGATTATTACGCTTGGAGTACAAAACATCTCCCGTGCTGATGAAGATCTTTACCTGATTCGTCTTCGTCCGGGCCTGATCAAATCGCTCGGCTAAATCGTGCAGATTGAAGGTCACGAAATCGACGATGCTCTTGCCCGCGATCCGTAGCCTCTGACCTTTTTTGACCTCGACGGCCGCGCCGGAATTTTTCTCAACCATTCTAGTTTCCAGAACCGCCATCCAAATCTCCTTCAAGACTCTCGTCCGCCAACAGACTTTGTTGCACTGTCATCCTGAGGCGATAGCCGAAGGACCTCGCTTTAGTAAGTGGCAGCAAACGTCAGATTCTTCGCTTTGCTCAGAATGACAGTTGTGCATTTTCTCGATTGCAACACAGTCTCCAAGGAATGGACCACCATCAGACGCTGGAGCCAATAAAGGGTCAGTTCACCCAGCTTGTAAACCTATGGTCCAATAACTGAACCAGCCAATTCATGACCAGACCGATGATCAGAACCACCATCGCAATCGCGAATACCTTGGCGGCATCAAACTGCGCACCATAGCGTTGCGCGAGCGCGCCGAGACCGACAAAGGCAATCAGCATCTCCCCATTGATCATACCCTTGACGGCGCGCCCCATACCGAGTCGAATACCGGCAAAAACAAGCGGTAAGGACGCCGGCAGCAAAATCCTTGCGAATATCTGCCGCTCACGGCAGCCGAAGGACCGCGCCATCTCAACCAGCGAGGGATCTACCGTCCGAATCGCCGTGGCAGTGTTGATGACGATAACGAACATGGAATAGACAACGATGATCGCTATGCGCGCCGAGTCGGATAAACCAAAAATCGCGAAGAAAATCGGCGCGAATACAATCGACGGACAGACAAAAAGCGCATGAACGTAGACATCGAGAGCTTTTTCAACGTAACGATAGCGGCCCATCAGCGCTCCGACGACAAGTCCCATGACCAGGGAGAGGCTAAATCCAATAATCAATCCCTGCAAACTTACTCCAATATTGGCTAGGATGGCGCCGCTTTCCACGAACTGAAGCAAGGCGGTCATCACCTTAGAAAATGGCGGAAGCCACTGGAGTCACAAGCTCCAGCCCAGCGCCTCCCAAATCGCGGCGCCACCGAGCAAGGCGAGAACCTCGAGAGCGCTGTCCCGCCAGAAACGCTGTAAGCCCGGCGTCACACTCCTTTTGCTCGCGGCGCTGGTTTTGACCGCCGCGCCGTTTACTGTCTCTTGGCTCACGGTTCACTCAACCTGCATCGCCCGCAAGTTCTCCCACAAATATTCTTTAACTTCGACAAAGATGCTGGACTTCTCCACGTCGCGCAAGCGCGGTCTCTTGAGCGGAACATCGATGATTTCCTTGACCCGTCCCGGGCGCGGGGTCATTAAGGTCACCCGATCGCCGAGCATGACGGCCTCATCCATGCTGTGCGTAATAAATACCACCGTCTTTCGTTCCTGCTCCCACAGGCGGAGCAGTTGTTCCTGCAACAACCGGCGCGTTTGCTCATCCAATGCGCCAAAAGGTTCATCCATCAGCAGAATCTGAGGATCGACGGCCAGCGCCCTGGCAAGGCCAACGCGCTGCTGCATTCCACCGGAAAGCTCTTTGGGCAAACGTTTCTCGAAGCCTTCCAGGCCCACCTGCTTAATCAGTTCCCTGGCTTTGGCTTGGCATTCATCTTTCGGCGTACCGCGAATATCGAGCCCAAAGGTCACATTGGTCAGGACATCAGCCCACGGCATCAAAGCGAAGTTCTGAAACACCACCGCGCGCTCCGGCCCCGGTCCGGTGACCGGTCGGCCATCGATGGTAACCTCGCCCTGATCATATAGGGATCAGCCCAGCAATGATACGCAACAAAGTGGTCTTGCCGCAGCCGCTGGGACCGATGACGGTGATAAATTCGTTGTCACGCACTTCGAAGTCAATGTTACTCAAAGCGAGCACGCCGCTGCCGCCATTATCGAATGTGGCGAACTCCTTGCTCAAGCCGCGTACACGTATCATCTAAATCCGATCCGTTTGCGCCTATCCGATTGAGATGTCAGGAGCCCAACCGGCGATTCTTCTTTCGATCACCTGCATCGCCGTCAGCAGGGCGATTGCCTCTATGATTACGGCTAGAACGATTGCAAACACCAGGTCGGATTGCATGCGACCGGAAAATTCCAATAGCAAGCGCCCGAGCCCGCTCGCCACCAGCAGAAGCTCAACCATAACCATTCCAGTGATGGAGCGGCCGAGGCCGATTCTCATGCCGGCAAAAATAGCCGGCATCGCGCTCGGTAGCACGATTCTCCGCCAGATCTGCCCCTCGCTGGCGCCAAAAGATTTGGCCATCTCGATCAGCGAGGGCTCCACGTTGCGAACGCCGGCCCGCGTGTTGACGGTAATAAAAACGAAAGCGAACAGAACGACGATGAACACTCGAGACGCGAAGTCCCAAGCCCAAGGGCAATGATGACAATCGGGATGAGCGGCGCAACCGGCATGGCCAGAAGAACACCGACATAAGGGTTAAGAATTCGATCCATCCATCGTAGCCGTCCGGCCGCGATAATCCCAACGGAATGCCCACCAACAACGAAACGGCATAGCCCAAAAGCAGCGCCTGATTACTGACGTAGAGGGCTTCCCAGAAACGATGATCGCGAAATAGCAGGTGGAACGAGCCCGCTCGCCATCTCGGTGAACCTAGGCAGAAGAAAGTTCTGCGAATAGCCGACAAAGAGTTCCCACAGGCCAACGACCACGGCAAACACCAACAGCCGCAGGCCCCAATCCCGGACAGCACTATGTCTTCATCGCTAGACGCACCGCCCTTCTTAACTTCCTCTGCCTTGGAAGCGCTAGACTCAGCGCGCTCCGGAGACTCTTGCCGACCTTACTCAGTGCGCCGGCGAGTATCTTCGAATCGACGATCTCCTTGGTGTTCACGGCCGACTTGAGCTCGCCGTTTTCCGTAAAAAACTTTACCGTGTCATCGAGGATCGAAGTGTCGCCGCCGTTCTGCGGCCAGGCGCGCACAACCTCGATATAGGCTTTGATCGCCGGGGCGATGATGTGTTTGGGCATATCCGGCAGATGCTTCGCAACCATCGGCTCCGAGAATCTTGGGGTTCGCATGCACCATGCGAAAGCTCTTCAGCAGCTCAGCGATATATGCAATCGCCACCTCTTCGTTCTTCCGCAGCCAGTCGACGTTGCCCCAGTAGCTGGCGCCGCTTATGTTGAAGAGACCACCCGTTTTGATGATGTGATAACGGCCCGGCGCCTGCGAGTCCAGATTGAGCCAATCGCCAAGCTGGACCAGGGTGGCGTCGATCTGATTATTTTGTAAGGCAATGATTCGATTCTCGCCGCCCGGAATGACCATGATATTTGGTTTCACTTTGCATTCGTTAAGCAGCCATAGCTTGGCTGCAAGCGACGTCGTGGCAGCCCTCGCCGTGGATGGCGAATCTTTTGCCGTCGGTGTCCTTGCAGTCTTTGATCTCGTTCTTTGCGATCATGAGAAATTCGCCGCCATTGTTCTCCATCACGAAAAGCAAGCTTGGCTCCTTTTTGAATCGCCCGCACCGGGTCCATGACCTGGGAGTTGGCGATCTGGATGGTTCCCTGGGCGAGCGCCTGACGTTGAGGTCGGTGCGCGTAAACTCAACGCTTTTTACATTCCATCCGTTCTTGTTCAACCGTTCGTGCGTCAGAACCGCCGGCATGTCATAGAGCGAAATCGTCGATGGATGGCCAAGCTTCGATCTCCAGATTGCCCTTCGGTTTCAGCACCTCCACTTCTGCCGCCCGCAGCCCGGTTACCATCAACAATATAGTTAGGATCGCAAAAGATATTCCCTTCATTCTAAGTCCTCCTCTCGCTCTTGGTCTTAGCATTCCATTCTCATTTGACGGAAATCGTTTTTGGACAAACACCAGAGACTCATTCCCGTCTATTTCTGCGCTGTCATGGTGTCACTTTGCACCGCGGAGTCGCGCCGCTGCATCCACCACCGCCTCCTGAATCTTGTAGTAACTACCGCAGCGGCACAGATTACCGGCCAGGTAGGCGCGGATCTGCTCTACCGTAGGAGTCGGATTTTCCTCCAAAAGGCTCTTGGTGCTCAAGATAAATCCGGGCGTGCAATAGGAACACTGAAAAGCGTTATGATCGATAAAGGCCTGCTGAATAGGATGCAGTTTACCGGGATCACTCAGCCCCTCGATGGTCACGATCGCCTTGCCTTCGGCCAGCGGCGCGAGCAGAAGACAAGAGCTTATCGGCTGGCCATCCAAAAGCACGGTGCATGCGCCGCACATGCCGATGCCGCAACCTTCGCGCGCGCCAAAGAGCTTGAATTCGTCGCGCAGCACTTCGAGCAAACTATGATGAGTGTGCACGGCTTTTTCTTCTTCGATACCGTTGACTGTGAGTTTGATGATTTGCTTCATGTCCTTCCTCGATACCACTGAAATCGCGCTTTAACCATTTGTGTTCTAGTCGCAGCATCTCTGCAGCTCGCGCAGAATCTTTTCCGCGGTCAGCGGCAAATCGCGGATGCGCGCCCCCACCGCGTTGTAAACCGCGTTGCCGATAGCCGCCATCACCGGCGGCAACAGCGTTTCACCGATACCATGAAGTTCTTCCGAGCCTGTGTGTTCCAGCGCGCCCGGGTTCAGCTGCTTTGGAATATCCTCGAAAGACGGAATATTGTAGTCTCCCAAGTTTGCGTTCAGAAGCTGGCCGCGGTCGTCGTATGCCATCTCCTCGAAAAGCGCTTGCCCGAGCCCAAAGATCGCGGACCCTTCCAGTTGCAGCTCGCACAAACGCGGATTCACGACCCGTCCCGCAAAGACGTGGGGGCTCAGGCGAAGAACTTTGACCTTGCCGGTCTCCATGTCGACTTCCACTTCGCAACCGATCGCTCCCTGGTGCCAGTGGACGGAGCCGATGCCCTGTCCCGTTTCCAAATCGAGACCGCCGCGGGTGCTGAATGCGCCGCGCCCGATAAGGTTGCCCTGACTGCTGCGCAGCGCAATCTCGCCGTAACCAAGCGAGCGGCCGGGAGTGCCGCGAACCGCTACTCTGCCCTCTTCGAGAACCAAGTCGGTCGCCGATGCTTCGAGCAGCTCAGCTGCGTAATCGAACAACTGCCGCTTGAGGTCGGCGGCTGCCTTGCCGATGGCGCCGCCCATGGAAAAAGTCGTGCGGCTGGAACTCGTCTGCTGATCATAGGGCGTCAGTTCGGTGTCCGGATCGGACACTGACACGCGGCCGATCGGTACCTGCAGCGCATCGGCCGCGATCTGAGCCAATACGGTTTTCGCGCCCTGTCCGAGCTCCACGCTGCTGGTCAAAACATTGAGACTGCCGTCTTCATTTAATTTGAGCGCCGCCGCGGAGGTTGAAGGCGTAATCGTCGCTTTGATCACCAGCGCCAATCCCTTGCCGCGCCTGCACGATGTCTTTCTCGCTGCGAAGGGCGATCTTTGTTAAGCCAGCGGGCATCGCTCGATGTCCACTGCACAGAGGCCGCAGCGTGGTCCAGAAGCTCATCGTAGTGCATGTCGGCGAGCTTCTCGCCGGTGGCGAAGCAATCATCATCGCGAAGCAGATTCTTCCGCCGGAATTCGACCGGATCCAGCGCAAGCCGTTCGGCGATCAGATCCATCTGGCTCTCATAGGCCCAAACGGCTTGAGGCACGCCGAAGCCGCGCAGCGCTCCCGCCGGCACGACGTTGGTCCAGACCGCGCATGAGTCGATCCACACATGAGGAATCTTGTACGGCCCGGACATGGCGGAACCGCCGTTGCGCGCGACGACCGGTCCAATATCGCTATACGCGCCGGTGTTAAAATTCGCATTCACTTGGCGGGCGACAAGTGCGCCGTCCTTCTTGACGCCGGTTTTTATCCGGATCGTCGCGGGGTGTTTGCACACCGTAACAAACTCTTCTTCCCTTTTGAGCAGGATCTTGACCGGACGGTTCGCCTTCAACGCCAAGAACGAAGTGATCGGCTCCAACCGAAGCGAACCTTTCGATCCGAAGCCGCCGCCCAGGGTCTCGACAATAACCCTGACTCGCGCCAGCGGCAGGTTGAACAGCTCAGCCATTTGCGAACGGATCGCGTGGGGCATCTGCGTCGAGGTCCATATCGTCAGCTTTCCCTGGAAGAATTGGGCAACGGTGACATGGGGTTCCAGTGGAACATGCTGCGCCGCGGGCGAGCGGAAGACATCCTCAAAAACAAAATCAGCCTCGCGAAACCCCTGTTCGACATCGCCGTGACGGAGCTTGAAGTGACTGCAAAGGTTGCTCCCGGCAGGGAGATCTTGAATCAATTTGCTGAACATCGGCTGCTGCTCTGGGCGAGGATCGTGGACGAGCGGCGCGGTGGGCTTGAGCGCCTCCTCTTCATCAAACACGGCGGGCAGCTCTTCGTACTCGACTTCGATGAGCGATAAGGCCTCCGCCGCGATATCGTCGTTCACCGCCGCCACCGCGGCTACGGGGTCGCCGACAAAGCGCACCTTGTCCAAAGCCACCACGGTCTGGTCGCGAAAGATCCTTCCATACTTTCCGTTAAAGCCGGTGGGACCGATGAAATCGCCGCGCGTCAGCACGGCGCCGACTCCTGCCAACCGTTCTGCGCGCGACGCATCCGCTCGAACTACCCGTCCATGGGGAAATGGGCTGCGCAGGATCTTGCCGGAAAGCATCCCGGGCAGCTCGACATTGAGCACATAATTGATGCGGCCGGAAACGCGTTCTTGCGCGTCGATCATGGGTAGGGTCTGCCCGACGGCTGCCACAATGATTTCCAACTCTGTTAGTTGCCGGCCATCGCCTGTTGGATGGCCCGCCGAGCCATGACACGAATGATCTGTTTTCGATACCACGCGGAGCCTCGGAGATCCGAGAGCGGTTCGATGCCGGCGGCACAGGCTCCGGCGATCTCTTCGATCAAGGAATCGGTCAATCGCTTGCCACGCGCCATGGCCTCGGCGGATTCGATCTCTTGAGGGATCTCCGAGACTGCTCCCGCAACCAACCGCAACTCTTGGCAGCTACCGTCCGGCCCGTTCTTGACCACAGCAGCCATGCCGACGCAGGGCCGATCCTCGGACGAACGAGAAATATATTTTAGATAGGCGGAGCGGCTTCCCGGAACCGGATCCGGAACGATCAGCTCGGTTAGAATCTCATCCGGAGCCAAAGTGGTCTCATAGAAATCTTTGAAAAAATGCGCCAAGGGAATCTCCCGTTCGCCCCGAACGCTCTTGGCCTTGACTCTAGCGCGCAGCGCGCACTAGAACGCAGGGCGGATCCGAGGCGTAGTCCGCTTCGCTGAGATTGCCGCCGACCGTGGCCGCATTGCGCACGCGCACGTTTCCTACCCTGCCGAAGGTTTGAGCCAGAGTGAGATTTTTCTCGCGAACTAAAGAGGACATTTCAGCTTCACGGATGGTGACCAAGCCGCCGATTTTCAAACCCGCTCCCGGCTCATGACGAATACTTCGAAGTTCCTGCAAATGACGAAGGCTGAGCAGGGCCGAAGGAGCGATGAGTCGATTTCTCAGCATGATGACCAGCGCTGTTCCACCGGAAATTATCTTTGTTTCGTCGGGCTCCGAAGCCAGGAGCGCGACCGCTTCATCGAGTGATTTCGGCTGTAAAAATTTGATGTTTGGCATGGTCGTCGAGTTGATCTCTTTCTTTCCGCTACTCTCCGCTTAGCGACTTTTTGCTGCTCCAACGCGCGCAGTACTTTCTCCGGGCGTAATCGGTAAATCGAGAAAATGGCTCCCCACGGCGCGGCTGATGGCATTTCCGATCGCCGGTCGAGCCGGTGGTATCGCGGTTTCGCCGATGCCGTGAACATCGGTCACGCCGTGAGGCTCCAACAAGTGGACGGTCAACTGCGCCGGCACATCTTCGAACGAAGGAATCATGTAGTCGGAGAGGTTCGGATTGGTGATGCTGCCGTTGGTGTCCACCGCCAATTCCTCGAACAGTACCTGGCCAAGGCCAAAGGTCGTCGCGCCCTGGACCTGCAACTCAGCAGAGGAGCGGATTGATCACCTTGCCGGCGTACAGCTCGGCGTGCAGCCGCAGGACCTTCACCTGTCCGGTCTCCGTATCCACTTCCACCTCGCAGACCACAACCGCGGGATGCCATTCCGCCGAGCCGTAGCCTTGGCCGGTTTCAAAGTCCATCACCACCGGACTGCCGTCGGGTCCCGAGCCGGAAACAAAAACGCCGTGACCCAAAAGATTGTTCGCCTTGGTCAAGCGAATCGCATCGACATAGGAGACCGACTTGCCGGAGAAGCCACGGACGACGATCTTGCCATCCTGCAACACCAGATCTTCTTTGGCCGCTTCGAGCTGCGCCGCCGCCGCTTCGACGCAGTTGCTCTCGATGTCCTTAATCGCCTCGCGGATGGCCGTGCCCATGCAAAAGTCGCGCGGCTCGCCGCGGTCATCAGATCGAAGGAGTAAACGCCGTGTCAGGCTCGGAGACGCGCACGCGCTCCACCGGCAAGCCGATCTCGGTGGCAGCGATTTGCGCCAGCGCGGTTTTTAACCCCTGGCCCATTTCGACGGAGCTGGTCAGAACATTGAGGCTTCCATCGCTATTGAGTTTAACCGTCGCCGTTGATGTGGTCGGCGTCGCCATGCCTTTGATGATGACGCCGATGCCTTTGGCACGGATCTTATTTCCCTCCCGGAGCACCAGAGGGCCGTCTTGCCAACCGATTTTTTCAGCCGCCGCAGTGATGAGCTCGTTGTAATGCATCTCCGGCATCGGCTCGCCGGTCGAAAATGGATCGCCCTTTTGCAAGATGTTTTTGAGCCTCAGCTCGACTGGGTCAAGACCCAACGCATCGGCGATGATGTCCATCTGAGTCTCATGCGCCCAAGCCACTTGGCGTGATGCCGTAACCTCGAAACGCCGCGGAGGGCGGAGTGTTCGTGTAGACACCATAGGAATCCATGTAGAAGGTGGGGCACGCGGTAGGGCCCGGTGGCCGCGTAGCCACGGGTAATCAAATTCGGCGTGGTATCGCCGTAGGCGCCGGAGTTGTAATAGCAATGAGCTTCGACAGCCACCAAGGTGCCGTCCGGCTTTCACCCCGGTCTTGAGTTTGACCTTGCACTCATGCTGAACGCCGAGCAGAAAACACTCGGCGCGCCGCGCCACCATGCGCACCGGCCTGCCGGTTTTCTTGGCCAACAGGACCGCCGCCGGTTCCAGTTTGGAATTCAGCTTGCCGCCGAAGCCGCCGCCGAGGGTGAAACACGATCACGCGCACATCGGCGATGGGAACTTTGAAAATTCCGGCGAGCTGGCGCTGGACAACGTGGGGATTCTGGTTGCAGGTCCACACGGTTATCCGACCGCCGGCTGACCTGGGCCACGGTGACGTGCGGTTCGAGCGCAAGGTGGTTAACCGAAGGCGAAAGATAGGTGTTCTCGAAATCTTGTCGGAATCGCGAAAGCCCTGGATCGATGATCGCCTTTGCGTTGCTTGAACAGGTGGACGATGTTGGTTCCTGCTAGCGAGCGCGCCGCCACGTCCGGGCGCCCGGCAATGATGCGCCTCGGTCCTGGGTAGAGAATCGGCGCGCCTGGCTTCAACGCCTCCTCCGGGTCGAACACCGCCGGCAACTCTTCATATTCAACATCGATGAGCTCGAGCGCTTCCGCCGCCGTGTCGGCGTCGACGGCGGCCGACCGCCGCCACCGGCTCGCCGACAAAGCGGACGCGATCCAGCGCCACCGGCGTCTGGTCTTGAATGATCAGGCCGAAATAGGGATCGATGTGATCGCCGATCAGATCCTCGCGCGTCAGCACGGCGGCGACGCCGGGAAGCTTTTGCCGCCTTCGAGGCATCGACTTTGACAATGCGCGCGTGCGCATGGGGACTGCGCAGCATGCAGCGCATGGAGCATGCGCGGCAGCTCGAAATTCAACGTGTAGTCGATGCTGCCGCGTCACCCGCTGCTGCGAGTCCACCATGCTGATCGATTGCCCAACCGCCATGTCAGTTTCCTCTTATCGATTGCCAGCGACAGCGCGTCCTTGCCCTCTGTATCGTCTCCCGCGACGGGGAGATGAAGAGGGGGTCTCAACCGAAAGGTAACCTTTGCACGCTCCTGTTGAATGCTAGAGACGTATGAAGATTCTCTATGCGGTCGAAATGACAGAAGTCTCGCCACCGTTACTACTTCAAAATCCATCCCCATTTCGCCATGAATCTTGTGCGTCCGCTCCGGCGTGCTGATGATATCACCCGCCAGCGGATGGTGTTTCCAGGTAAACGGCGTGGTGGCGTCGATGATCATACGCGAGTTGGCGTTCAGCTCGCGCTGGTCCGGCGCGATGGCCATGTCGATGCGGCTGCCCTTGGTGTCCTTGATGATCTCGACGCTGCGCTCGGGATCGCAGCGGGCGACAATCGCCCACACCACGTCTTGAATGCTGGTCACGTCCGACGTGATCGTCCACCACCACGGTCAACCGATTCATGTCGATGCCGCCGCCGCACTGCGAGGCGATCAGGCCCGCCTGCTTGGCGTGGCCGAGGTATTGAGTTTTAAGCGCCACCACGGTCATCAAGCGATTGCCGGCCTCGGGCGGACACCAAACGCCGCACACACCGGGGACACCGGCCTTCTCCAACTGGTCCCAGATCATCCCCGAGCGCAGATACACTAGAAAGCGATTGTCCTCGTGCGGCGGCTTACCCTGGGGGCAGCCGAGAATGATGGGATCGTTGCGATGGTAAATTCGCTGGATGCGGATGACGCGATCTTTGGGATAGCCATCCTGGTAATATCCCATCCACTCGCCGTAGGGACCCTCCTTGGCGTATTCATCGGTGGTGATGAAACCTTCGAGGGCGATTTCAGCGTGGGCCGGAATCGGCAAGCCGGTCGAGTTCGCCTTGAATCACTTCAATGGGCGCGCCACGCACGCCGCCCGCCCAATCGAGCTCGCTTTGGCCGTAGATCGGGCCTTCGACGCAGGACAGCCAGAAACATCAGGGGATCGGCGCCCGACGACGGTGACGATTGGACAGGGCTGTCCGCGCTGCATGTATTTTTCTTTGATGATACCGCCGTGGTGCGGCGGCGCGGCGCGGATGCCGATGCCATTTTTGTCGAATACTTGATTGCGATAGGTGCCGACGTTGATGATGCCCGGTGTCGGGATCGCGCATGATGTTGACGCTCGCGGTGCCGATGAAACGGCCGCCGTCGCGCGGGTGCCAGATCGGCGCCGGGAAGCGACGTTAAATCAACATCGCCGTCGCGCAAAATATTTTCTTGAACCGCTCCGCGCTTGACGACGACGGGCGGAATCGGCGCGAAACCTTTTAACAGTTCGCGCCAAAACTGCAGCAGCCGGTCGTGAGAGGCTTCGGCGGGATCTATGCCCGAGTGTCACCGCCTGGCGCTTGCGCGAGCCCATGCTGTTGGCCAAGACGCGGTAGCCCGGTTTGAAATTCGGAATCTCATCGAAGAGGACGCAAGGGACTCTCCTCGGTATGATCGAGCATCTCGGTAATGGCGCCGATATCTTCTTCGGAGTTGGCGCCGCGTGACATCGTTTCAGCTCGCCCAAGCGCATCCACCAGCGCAAGCCAGTCGCGCAAGTCACGCCACTGTGGCTCCGGCGGCTTGGGCCTTGCTCTGGCTTAGCCATTTATTTGCCTCCTCTGAGTGTAGGCCAAGTCTCCTTCGGAAAGCGGTCGCACGTAGTCGCCCGGGTTCATGCGCGCCTTTACATCCGGCGGAACGCGCGGTCGCGGCTGGGAACTTACCCGCAGATAGCGGACGGGTGCAATCAAAAATCAGCTTGGTCTCCAGGGTGCCTTTGTCGTCGCGCCGGTAACCATAGGTCGGCGGGTTCAACCGGCTGCCGATTGGAGTTGTTGATGACCACCAGATCTTTGTCGGCTTGAAACGCGTTGCCAACGCCCAGAGGACATCGGCTTCGTTGGTGACGTCGATGTCGTCGTCAACGATAAATACATGCTTGGTCGCCGGGCTATAGGCCATTGACATTAAATGCCGCGAGATGGGGCTCGCCATCGGCGACTTTCTTCATCGAAATATAAGCGTGGTTGCGCGCCACGCCGGAGATCGGTAGATGCACGATTGATCACGTTGGGGCATACATCGCGGGCGCGATTGAGCAGAAAACCCATGCGCGCCAGCCCGCCGATGGCCGAGTGCTCGCTGCTGGCGTTGAAGACGTCGACGTAGATCGGATCGCGCCGCATGGTGATCGCGGTCACTTTGATGACCGGATAGGGACCGACGCCGGTGTAATAGCGCGGATACTCGCCGAAGGGCCCTTCCTCCGCGCAGTTTTCCGGGCTCGGTGTCCAGCACGCCTTCGATGACGATCTCGGCACGCGCCGGCACTTCGAGGTCTACGGTCTCCGCCGGCACCATCTCCAACGGTTGCTGCAACAAGCCACCGGCCACCTCCAACTCACCGCCCATGCCGGGAGGATTGGTGGTGCCTGCGAGCAGCAGGCAGGGATGGTGGCCGATCGCCATCGCCACTTGCATCGGCTGCTTGCGCTCGCGATGCTCGACCAGAATATAATTCCCGCCTTGAAACGCGCCGGTCATGAAACCAACCTCGTGCTTACCGTGGAGCATGGAGCGATAAATGCCGGCATTCTGCACGCCGGTTTTCGGATCGCGCAGAATAAAGACCGCCGAGGTGATGTACTTGCCGGAATCGAGCTCCTGATGGCGCAGTATCGGCAGCTTGGTCACATCGGCATCGGCGCCCTTTCCAGACGACCTCTTTCACCGGCGCCTGGGCGCGATCAACCCGCTTGACCGGAACAGGAGCATTTTCCCGGCGTCCAAACTCTTCCACCATTCCTTGAAGGTTCGAGTCGATGGCCAGCGCCAGCCGCTCATAAGTTCCTTGCAGGTTGATGAGCAGCGGAATAGACGAGCCCTTGATCTTGCGAAAGAGGACCGCCGGATAGTTGGGATAACGAGCGTCGGTTCTCATTTGATCGACGATCGCGGTCACCTCAAAGATCGGATCGATCTCTTTATCTACGATCATCAATTGTCTCGGATCATACTCAATAAGCTTTTGCAGATACGCGCGCAGATCTTTGGGATCGGATAACGCCTTGTCGAGTCTGAGTTTCATTGCGCGGTGCCGCCTCTGTTACTGCTGTCTGCCTTGCCATCTTAGTTTTCTCCCTTCGCTCCTTCTGAAGAACAAAACACCCCGGGTTACGCCTCGAATTAGCCCGTAACGAGCCGAATCAGTTGGTCGCTGCGCGAGGCTAGCGATTGAGAGATTCGTAAGCTCGCTTTTGATGGCTCATATCTTCTAATTCCTCGGGTGTAAAGGGTTTGGTAATCTTAAGAGCCTCGCGGTAAATATCGATCTCGCTCTGCACGGCCTCTCGAGGCTTGGTGCCATCCTTGCTATACACCGCCATCACCGTAGCCAAAGCCTCGGCGGCGACCGAGGGATCGATTTTGTGGATCTTTAAAACATAATCCACCAGCTCGCGATGATTCTTGGGATCGCGCATATAGACCATGGTCTGCAACACGGCGCGGATCACTGAGAGTCCCTTGGTTGGGTTCTTTTTGAGAGCATCTGAAGAAGCCAATAGTCCGATGCCGCTAAGCGGGCAGTAATCCTTCGCCTCGGCCAATCGGCTAAAACCTCTCACCTGGGTCTCCTCAGCGAAGGGTGGAGGCAACATGGCCGCGGCGAGTTTCTTGGACATCAGGGCGGTGCGAGAGCTCTCCGTGCTTTGAGTATAGAAAAAATTTACCGCCGCAGGATCGACGCCGTTTCCCTTTGAGGATCTCCCGCGCCGCAATGGCGGTGGCGTCGGTTAGTGCCACGGCGCCCTACCGATTTGCCAATGAGGTCGCGGACACTTTTAGTTTCCGGCGCGGCCATCAGGGCAAAAGTCACGTACTGTTGAATGTACAGGATGCGCTTGATCGGCAGCCCCGCATGGTCGCGGAGATTCCGGCTCCAACCGTGGTGGAGAAGTCCAGCTCTCCAGCAACGAGCGCCGCGATCGCCGTCGGCGGTGACATCAGCACCAGATCCACATCGACGCCCTCGCGCGTAAAGAAACCCTTGTCCTTACCGAAAAATAGCGGCATGAGAGGTTAGGCTTTTCGTCGGGATATGAATAATTGCCCGCGTGTTTGTTTGCGCCGCCCAGCCCAGCTGAGGAGAGAATACGAAGGCCGCAAGCAACCCACCGGCAAGCTGCAATAGTTTGTGTGGGAGTCTAATCGCCAAAGTACAACCTGTGCGGATTATCACTGAGCATCGCTGTAACGAGTTTGCCATCGAGATCCGCTCGTCTACGAATCTTCTCCACTGCTCCGGGAAAGAAACAATCGTGATGCGGAAAATCAGACGCGAATACCAGTGTCTGTGCGCCGACGGTCTCAGCTACAAAAGGGCACGGCCCGCTCCTCAAGCTCAAAAGAGACGAAACACTGACGGCGAAAATAAGCGCTCGGCCGTTCCTTCAAATGCGGCAGCTCGAACCGATAGTTCTCGGCATGCTCATCCATCCGCTCCAGCCAATAAGGAACCCGACCACAGCCCGCCTCCATAAAGCCAACGCGCAGGCGGGGATGGCGCTCCAGAACTCCGCCAAGAATCAGGCTCGCCGCCGCGGTCATCTGTTCCATCGGATGCGCGTGCAAATGGAAGAGGGAGTAACGGTCAAAGCGTTCCGCGCCGGCGGTCGGCAACCGAATACCCGTGCTGACGTGGACCAGCGCCGGAACGTTGAGTTGCTCGGCCATGCCCCAAAGCGGTTCATAGGCCGGATGATCGAGGTTACGGTTGTCGACCGGGTGTGGTGAAACAAATAGGCCGCGATGGCCAGTTCCACCACGGCGCGCTGCGCCTCTTTGACTGCCAGCTCTGGTTCCTGAAGCGGGATCATCGCAACTCCCAGCAGTCTCTCTTTATTCGGCGAACAATGTTCGGCCAGCCAGTTGTTATAAGCGCGGAATAGCGCCGGCGCGAGCTGGGGTGGCGGACACCGCCAAGACGAAGCGCGTGTGTGGGAAAAGAGCGACGCTGTCGATGCCTTCGTCATCCATCACCTTGAGGCGAGTCTCAGCGTCGGCAGCCAATTGAAGAAGATCTTGGCGACCCGTTTCAGGAATGAACCCCAATGGAAACGACTCGCCGGGCCATCGTTGCCTCGTGCTGTTGCCAATTCTCAAGCCCAGGGATGCTGGTCACAACTTCACGCAGCGATGCATCCAAGTAACGCAGCCAAATATCCTGTGGCTCAAACACATGCGCATCGGAGTCAATAATTCTCTCTGTCCTCGGCACTGCCTCGCCTCCCTCTTTTTGCGAATCGTCGGCGCCGTTCATGATCGTTTAAGCCGCACTCAGCGTATAGTTGATGGCGACCCGCTCGCCACCGTAAAACTGCTGTAAGAATTCCTCCTGATTGGTGAAAGGCTGATTCCGCACGAGCCGGCCCTCGAAAGATAGCCTCAGGGGATTCACGTCAAAGGGGAAAGGACTTACTCACCGCCTCGGTTTCATTTAGAACATCGATCGTCAGAGTTACTTGCGGCCGTTCGAGGAGACCGGCACGGCAATACCGCTCAACGTATGTGTCGGGCCGTTTTCCTGGCCTGACTATTGAACGGATACCGGTTGCAGACGAACTGCGCGAATTGGTCGAAAACCTCCATCAGATTGAAGTTGGTCCAAAGATGCGTCTCGGTTGTCACAGCAGTCAGGGCTTGGTTTTTTGCAACGTCGGCAGCCATTCGGCGCGCAACGCCTTTTGCTGGGCAATAAACTTTGTACAGCGGGGTCGCCGGTATAGTCGGGCATCGACGGCAACAGTCCCATGCCTCGAGTCAACAACGCTTCACCGTGCATCGATACAAAAATACGCGGCGTAGAGATCCCGCGTCGCAATCCGCTCAATGGCGCGGCGATACAAATCCAGCCAAACGCCTTGGCCCAGGTGTTTGATGCTTCCGATGTAATCCGATGGGTAACCTTGCTCGTTGAGAGTCGGTTTGATCTCCCAATCCCACCAACCGCTGTCGTGCTCTTGGGCTGCAAGCACCATCGAGGCGTATGGATTGAGGCTCGCAAATTTATCGTTGCCCCAGTGGGCAGCTAGAAGTCCCGCGATGCGCGAGTGATCGGTTTGAAGGACCAACACTAGAAAAGATTCATTATAAGGACAGACTATCATAGCGCGTTCCTTTCTTTGTTCCGGCTGACACCTGTTCCCGACGCTTTAGTTATACCCAATAAAGGTGGTTGTCTAATATATAAAGTTCATGGTAGCCATAGAAAAAGGATATGGTTAAACGCAGATGACTCTTCACCAACTAAAGATCTTCGACGCCGTGGCGGAACATCTCAACATTACACAGGCATCCCGGAAGGTCCGAATCAGCCAGCCATCTGTGACTAAACAGTTGAGACTCCTCGAACGAGAATGCGGATCGAAGTTCTACGTCAAGAGCGGACGTGGAATCAGGCTCACAGAAGAGGACGTTTATTTCAGGTTGCCGTCAAACCTATCGTAGAACAGACTGACGGAGAAACTCAAGAGAACCTTCGTAAATCAGAGTCGCCGAGAGGCAAAATCCGAAAACCTTATCGTGGGCAGCACTCCCAGTCCCGCCGGGTTTTTCCCTTCCAGCTGCATTGAAATCGCTTCCAGTGCAACTCCACCCCACAGTGCATCCCACGCTCCGCACAGGCTACCCCTCGCCATCGAAGAGATGGTCCTCAACAGCGAGGTCGAAATTGCGCTCACCACGACCCTTCCCGATCATCTCTGAGGTCGTTGGCGAACCAATCCATTCCGAAGGTATCAGTTGCGGCTGGTTTCCCGCCAAGCACCCGTTAGCAACGAAGAGAAAACTCAATGAAGCTGAGCTAGCTCAAGCCCCTTTCGTTATGACAACCGGCGGTAGGATCGCACAAGAAATCGAAAAATGGGACTAAAACTAAATATCGTGATCTGGTGCGAGTCAATTGAACTGAAAAAGTGCAGCTGTTCAGGCCGGCCTGGGGCTAGGGCTCTTCATCGCGGCAGTGCAGAGTCCGGTTTAAGAGAAGGATACTTCAAGGTCATTGAGATTCCCGGCTGAAAGCAATCAACATCACGTACTATGTCCTATACAGAAAGGGAAATGCCCGCTCTGCGAACGGACGCGACTCTCACGTTTTCACGCCGATGGTCGAGAACGCGATGACTTCAGGGTTAAAGGCCACGAAATCGACGATGCTTTTTCCCCGCGATCCGCAGCCTTTGACCGTTTGACCTCCACGGCCGCGCCGGAATTCTCCGGCAACGACCTGCACTCTTCAAGATAGCCACTCCGTCTCCTTTAAACACACGCCTGCCAAGCACTCCGATTGTTCCCTCCTGCAATCGAAGTGTCAACAGCTGCGCAACTGGCCCATGTTTGACTGATGTTGAAACCGGTGACATGGTAGAATCCGTGCAGCGCTCATTCACAATGAATACCTCGTCTGGCGTAACAGTACAGGTACTCGTGTTCTTCCTGGTTGCGGCGGCTTTCACCACGGTCTATATCACCCAACCCGTGCTGCCGGTCATCCAGGACGAGTTCGCGCGTGGATGCGAGAACCGCTCTCACTCTCCATATCCATGGTCATCTTCGGCATCGCGCCTGGCGAATCTCCCTTTCGGAATCCTCGCCGACCGGTATCCAATCAAGCCCATACTCCTTGCCGGCGGAACAGTAATAACGGCGACAAGCCTCGTCTGCGCTGCGACGCACAGCATCGCGATCCTCATTGCGGCGCGCTTCATACAGGGACTTTTCATCCCGTCACTGACCACGTGCCTTGCCGCTTATTTGGCGAAGAGCTTGCCCGCATCACGTCTCAACGTGGTGATGGGTTCCTACGTGTCGGCGACCGTAGCTGGAGGGATGGGAGGCCGGTTGCTGGGTGGTTGGATCCATCCGCCTTTGCACTGGCGCTACGCTTTCGTAAGCGCGTCCGTATTGTTGATCACCGGCGACGATCGCCGCTTCACGTTGGCTTCCCGCAGAGAAAGAGGGAGCGCAAGCCTGAATTGCAGCAGGCCGGCTTTCATCCAGCTGCTCGCGCAGCGCCGAGCCTATGGCGCGTGCTTGTCGTCGCATTCACGCGCGTATTTCGTTTTCTCATCCATGTTCAACTATCTCCCCTTCTATCTCTCCAGGCCGCCGTTTTTCGGCGCGTACCGAGGTCATCACACTCATGTATTTGGCATACTTGATCGGAATCGTCATGGGTCCGCTGTCCGGGAGACTGAGCAATCGCATGGGAAGCGGCGCAACAATTGTGATCGGTTCTTTGCTCGCTGGCCGCAGCCGTTGCGCGCCACGCTGGTCCCGTCTCCTCGCTGCGATCGCGGCGAGCCTTGTTTTGATGTGCGCGAGTTTTTTCAGCATGCACGCCGCCGCCATCGGCTTGCTCAACCGGCGGCTTACCTCGAGCCGCGGGCGGCAGATTCACTCTACGTTTTGTCCTATTACTTGGGCGGTACCGCCGGCATCACTGCGTGCGGGCTATCGCCTACACCGGCTACGGCTGGGGCGGCGCCAAGCCGGGCGGCTCGGCACCGCCGTGTTGCTGTTACCCTTTGGGCATAGGCCTCGCGGAGCCTGTGCAAGAACGGTGCGGGAGAAATTAGCTGCCGTTCATCTGATGTAGGCGAGTGATCGGCATCCCCGCTGAGATCGCAAGTCAGCGAAAGGCAATAGACCGACCGCAACCATCGTCCCCGACGCCGAGTGTCATACGTATAGAATAAGACAGCGTCTGTACGTGGATGCGCATATGAAGTCCCACCTAAAAACGGAAAATCTACTACCTTGACGAGAGAGAAGATTCGTCGGTGCGAGCCATCTTGGGTGCAAAGACCGAGACCGAAGCAATCGACGCGCCCCTTGAACCCGGCAGTCTTCAGGAAACAGATTCTTAGGTCGTACTGCAAAAGTGGCGGGCAAAAGGCGGCGTCGAAAGATCTTCTGGTGCGCGAACCATCTGACGCAGGATACCGACGTCTATATCGACTTTGACTCAAAGTGGGGAAACGCTCCCTATCTTGCTACGTGAGCTATACGACAAAGGAAGACGCTGAGGTATCTACTTCAGTTCTGATTGTTCAGTCCAAGAACTGCTGGCAGGCAAGCGCCGCCTCCCAGCCGCCAAGAAACGCGTGAAACTGCTCTTCCGCCCTTTGAGCGAGTCGGGCGGGATTGCAGACTCCAAGTCACAAACAATGGAAAGATGCCGGCGAGGTTCTGGCCGCGCCTCGATCTTCGGCCGAATCTTAAAAGTAAACTACTCCGCTTTGTGAACTGACCGCTTACTTCGCCTTGAGCGCGCGATCAGTCGGCGCAAACCCTGCACGAGGAATTCGCAGATGATTTCGTCCTAATCCAAAGCTCTTTTGTGCCCGCTGTCGCTGCTGATCTACATGAGTCAAAGTTGTTGCGGCTTGATTCTCAATCCTATTGCGGACGCTCCAGCTCTTCCAAGCGGCTCTTGTTCCTCCGTTTCCATCGCTTTTATCATCCCTAACCTGTTCCCTGTGGTTAGAAGGTGTTCTTGGCCGAAATATGCAGATGATGAGCTGCGTTTCGGCGACGCAAAGAAACAAAGGCGACGTAATTGGAGGTATGAGTCAGGATTTCATGAACCGCCTATTCACCATCATATGCTGGCATCGGCGGCGGCCCAAATGAAGACGACGATTCGCGGCTGCGTAGAATGGTATTTATTTGGGCCAGCCTCGACCGGCGTGCCCTCCTTGGCTATCTATTGCGCCGTGTTCATCTTTCTTGGCGCGCCATTGGTTGCAGCGATAATGTTCGCCTACATGGCGATCGTTCTAATCGACCTGATCGCGTTCGGCATGACCGGGCGGGGCTTTTGCACTGTTTCTGCTTTTTCTGACACTCTCGCCGATGATTGCGTCTCTTCTGCTGGTGATTATTTTGGGCGGGCTAATGGCTTCTGCCATGCATGTGGTGTGGGGGCTTTTAACTCCGTTAGGCGCGCTCGTAGTCTATGGACCGAAAACGGCGAGACGCTACTTTGCCGCCTACGTCGGCGTGCTCTGGACTCGGCACATTCCTGTCGTACAACACCGCTGATCCCATCAACGTTCTCGATCCGCGCGGGATCTCCGCTCTGATGGGCCTGAACATTATCGGCGTATCGGCGTTTTGCTTTCGGCATCCTGCACTACTTCGTTCGCGAACGTGATCTTGCCCTCGGCCTCGTGCGCAGCGAAAGGGAAAGATCTGAGGCGCTGCTGCTTAACATTCTGCCTAAGGATATCGTCTCCATCCTGAAGCGCGAATCGCGCACGATCGCCGATCACTTCGACGGGCGCAAGCATCCTCTTTGCCGACGTCGTCGATTTTACCCCGATGTCGGAAAAGATGTCGCCCACCGAGTTGGTCGATTTGCTTAACGAAGTCTTTTCGTACTTTGACGATCCTGGTGAGAAATACGACGTGGAGAAAATCAAGACGATCGGGGATTGCTACATGGTGGCAGCCGGCGTGCCCCGTCCGCGGCCCGACCATGCGCACGTCCTGGCGCGTTTAGCGTTAGATATGCGTCAATTTGTGAACCAGCGTACGTTTGGTGAACATAAAGTCAGCCTGCGTATCGGCATCAACTCCGGACCCGTGGTGGCGGGCGTCATCGGCCGTAAGAAGTTCATTTACGATCTGTGGGGCGACGCCGTCAACACCGCCAGCCGCATGGAATCGCACGGCAGTAACGGAACGATTCAGATCACGCGCGCCACCTACGAACTCATCAAGGGCGATTTTGTCTGTGAGCCACGCGGCACGGTGTATGTGAAAGGTAAAGGCGAAATGGAGGCTTGGCAGATTCACGGCGATCTAGAACAGTAATAGAGATTGAAGTAAAGACAAAGTCCTTTCGTATGAGGATCTGAATCTTTTAGGATCAGATTAGGATTCACAAAGCCTTTCCAGCTATAGGGTCCAAGCTACTCTCCCTCTCAGCTATCTGGTTTTCGCCAATCTATTCTTCCGGCAACCGAATTTCTTACATGTTCTGGCGAGTAAGAGCCACGTCGTCCGCATAACCCAAACCCGGAATAAAATCCGGCACCAGATCGGTCGGCAGGACGACGTAAGCTAAAACACCCAGGATCACGAGCTTCGGCGCGATGTTTACTCTTGGATCCTTCACCAGCCGCGCAAACAGCTTTAAGAAACTCGGCAGATGCACCAGCAGTTGAAAGAAGCGGCCCCAGCCAAGACTCTTGATCATTCCGGTCGGATTGATAGCCATCAATTTGAACCTCCGCTCGTCTAAAGCACGCCTCACCGCGAGCTTAGAATTTCACCACTGTTCATCTCTATGTCAATGCCCGAATGCAGAGGCGGGTGTGAATCACCCCGCACCTTCAAATTTGGCGGAGGAGTGCAACAAGGAACCACCGCTTCAGCTATCCTTCAGTTTGGATCTGCGAACGGCTTGTCTTTGACGTGACAAACTCTCCACCGCCTCTTTAAAAGCAAATGACAGGCAGATTCCGAGTGATGTGCCAGTCGTGCCTCAGGCAGAAATGGTGCGCGGCATCGTATTCTTAGAGTGAGCGGTTGAATGGCGTTGTGTCCTCAAAGTCTCGGCCGAGTCTCAATTTCTCTTAAACGATTCTGAACGGAGCAGCGGTGGAACGTTTGGAACGGCTGGAACGGGCTTGCCTTAGATCGCTCCATATTTCAACGCCAAGCCTTTCAAGAACGCCCATTTTGCAAACTTACATTGAGGAATCAAGATCTTACCCAGTTCGGATCCCGGTGGCCCCGCCAGTGATAGTCAGCACCACGGATCTACACCCATGTTCTGAACCGTGGAGAGATGGATGTCCGAAGTCCCTCTCAGACGGATTAACAATCGTTTTCCGTCCGCGTTTGTCGGGTAGCGGCCAAGATCTCGTGCAGCACCTGTGTGCGCAGGAATGAAGTCGTTCTCAGTGAAAAGCTTGACGCGGCATTGAATAGCGAGGAGAATCCCATCGCTTCTGTGAAGCTTAACAATCGTCGCTTTCGCAGACCTGTATACCAATTATTGGGCGCACGGGCGCATAAATTTGACTACCAACATCACGTTCAATTCACAAAATACCTACCCTGGATTGTCTTCGTTTTAGCGCCAGTTCATTCGGGGTTACCGCGTTCGGCCGGGAAACGCGCGTTTATCTGGCATAGCATAAATCTGCAAAATGATATTGTCGCATGGACTGGACGGTTCCGCCGCTGACCATCGTCAGTTTTGCGGGTTTCTTCAGCGCTCAGCAGCCCGGCTCGTGCGGTTTCTTCGTCCGGCGGGAACTGTCGGCCCAGTCTGCGCACTGCCGAGTTGACTGCGCCTGCTGGCAAGCCTAGTTTTTCTTCGGAGCTTGCTTCCCCGGCCCTAATTCACACACACCCTTGACAGTCTGAGGGTGCGCGGGCGGGTTTCCGCCATCTGTCGGTATTACAGCTCTGATGGGACACCAAACCAAAGTGCACCTTGAATGTGATGGTGTTGGTTTGATGTGCCAGAGTGTATACCGGATCCGGAGACTACCGCCGGCCGCAATGCAGCCGCGCTGGCGTGGCGATGATGCGACGAACACATTGTCGTAACGAAGTAGAGAACATGGAACAATACACATCTATCGTCCCTTAAATCATGATATCGTGAAGTGCTGAAAATGTTCAGCTGAACCCTGCGCTGCACCCACCAGCATCGCCCGGCCTAGCCGAGCGCTTCGTTACTATTGGCGGTGTCGAGGTCGTAAAGATTCGGTCATTTTCCCGCCAAGCGGGCGAGCGCGGAAGTTCATAGCGGACAAGTCTTGCTGGGATATCTTGACGATCCTGAATAGGAAATAGAGCCTGGTAAGAAGCCATCTGCTTCTCCATCCCGACCGCGTCCTTCTGCAGGACGTGCTGGGACAAACCGCCATGCTCCAATTCATGCAAACCCACCGAAAGTCGTCGCGCGCCTCCCTAGGTGTTATTGCCTGAAGTTTTGCGCGCATCCATCATGACATCTGTATACTACCTGCGAATTTCGTTCAACAGATCTGCGCGTTTTTCGCCTATAAGCTTCGTGGTGATCTATTGGTTTTCACTAGTGTGGCGCGTTTGTGTGTCCACTGTGCAGTGGTCTGTGGTTTTGGTGAGCCGCGGTACTTTTGCCGATTCTGGCTCTATGTTCGGGGTACGCGACGCGATCCCGTGATTCTAACGGTGGCACAACTGATTGGGAATGCCAGTCGCGTCTGGTTTAACTTTCTTGCCGCGGAGCTTGAGTTGCCGGTCAGCCGAGAGTTGGTTCGCCGTCGGCGGTGTGTGCCGTTGCCGCGCTCATCGGCGGATTTTTCTTCGCCTCTGCGCCACTCTCCCCTCCTCCCGTGGCCTTCAGGCCTGCTCCCGACTCGGCGACAGTCTTGTATCGCCACATCGGTAAAAGCCAGCGTGCCGCGCCGCCTCACCTGCGTGGATTTGCCATCCCGGGCGCGCAGTATTCAGTTTCTCTCGGCACTCTTGGGGCAGTGAAGCAGTAACGATCATGATCCCCTTCTTTCCCGGCGTATGGACTGGTGAAGTGGCAGTACCCATCGGCACTGCAGCGTTGATAGACAGGTCGATGCATCACTGTCAGCAAGCGTAGGGGCATCGGTGACTAGAGCCCCGATTCTGGACAGCCGACAGTATTGTGATCGGTCTTGCCCTCGGGTCGATCACCGATTTACTCGGTTCGTTTGTGGGGAAAAAGATCCCTCGACCGGTTACCTCCGAGCGACTATTCCGCCTCGCTCATTGAGACGATCGCTGATCGTCGCGGGCTATCGGATTTTGGTCCGACGTGGCGCAGTGAATCTCCGCACGCTGCCGGTCTCCATCGACGACGTGACTCAGTAAACCTTTCGATCAAAGTTAAAGACAATTGGCTGATCGCTGATAGAGCCGTTGCCCTGCAGAGGGGAGATCATGCATCGATAGAGACGATCAGATATCCAATAACCCGTCGATGCAACTGCCGCGGCGCATCAGGTCGGCGCACCGATCCGGCCATCTAAAAGAGTGATGGGGTGGACGACCATCACGAGCCTCACTGCGCTACTTGACGACGCCCTGCGGCGCGCAGATCACCCAACTCCGCTTCGGTCAAGCCGCGAAGCTCGCCGAGCACTTCGTCGCGTGTGCTGGCCGATGGCGGGCGCATCTTGATGGATACCGGTCGGCGTTTTGGAGAGGTGGATCCAGGGAGCCAGCAAAGTGGTCGGGCCCGCGGTGCCGGGTGCTCGCGTTCAATAAACGCGCGCCGCTCTTTGATATGTCGATCCTCCGATCACTTCGCCGATGGAACAGAACCGGTGCGCCGAAATAATCCAGCTCGCGCAGCCCGTCCCAGATCTCCTGGCGAGTTTCTTCCCGCTTGCCCAGGCTTTGACGATCTTCTCTAGTTCGGCCCGGTGCTGGCGGCGGGCGCTCGCCGTCGCAAAACGGGGATCTTGAGTAGATCGCTCGCCGCCGATCAGCTTCGCCTGCCTGCGCCCAAACGGAATCACCGACGTCCGGCACACGCAACGTGAAATAACCGTCGGCCACTTTCATAGGGCTATTAGCCGACCCGATTGCCTGTGAAATGCTCGTGCATCGGAGCTGGTCATAAAGCCGAGGACGGCTTCCTGCATCGAAACTGTCGACCTTCTGGCCCTCTGCCGGTGCGCTCGCGCGTGCCGTAGCCGGCTGAGGATGCCAAGCGGCGATAGACTGACGCCGGCGGCTTCGTCGCCGACGCCTAGAGTCTTGGTTCCTGACCGCGCCGTTGTTCTTCCACGCGTTATCGGAGCCATCCGGCGATGCGCTGTTGTTACTGGCGGCGGTGGTTATGCCGTAGTTTGCATACGGTCCCCATCTCGCCGTAACCGCGCGAGCAGGCGTGCAGCATCAGCCGCGGGTTGAGAGTCCTGATCTTGAGTCGTAGTCCAGACCGAATCGCCCATCACCCTTTTGGTAGTTCTCGACTTATGCACGTCGGCGCTGGGCAATGAGCCGGCGCGCTAGCCTCGACTCCTCGGTCTTCAGATTAAGCACGATGCTTCTCTTGTTGACGTTTATCCACAAGGACCTCGCATGCATCGTTGGTAGCGCCCGGCTGCGATCCACATGCGGCGAAACTCATCGCCGTTGGGCGGCTCGACCTTGATATTATGCTCGGCCCCAGATGGCCGAGCAACATCACGCAGAACGGTCCGGCGAGCGCATGGGTAAAGTCGATCACGCGTATGTTTTGGAGAGCCCGCCAGGCATGGTTCGATACCTCTTGCAGTAATACCGGAGCTCGGAGTACTGCGTGTAGATGCATCGGCGCAGTACCTACTGCCATTATTCCATCACCTGATTCCTTCACTACGCGGAGCGAAAACTTCGGCAGAGTCACCTCCAGGCGTGACATCTTCGAAGACCACCGGCACGGGCATCCCAACTTTCACTTCCTGCCACGGACATTCGATCACGTTCGCTGATCATCGTTACCTGATCGTCGGTGCCGCTCGACGTTGATGTGCGCTACGACGTACGGGTACGTCGTCCTGAAAGCAGGAATCGACACGTAATGCACGACAACGAGCGAACAGACTGGTCCCGGTTTCGCCCAGCTTCTCGTCCAGGCTGAATTGCCAGGAATAGCAATGCGGGCAGAAGGCTTGGGGGCGGCCAGCGAAATTTGCCCGCAATCGTGGCAGCGCTGGCCGAGAGCTCGTGCGCTTTACAGCCGTCCGCACGAACTACTGGAGTCAATATCCGGTACCGGCAGCGGCTTGGCAGTAGGCCGCCAGTCACGCCCTCCCCAGCAGCACGGCGCTCTCGCCGCACTCTCCCGCATACCAGCGCGATCTCGGGGTTTCGCACCTGACGGCAAGCGGAACGGTCATAGGTGCATGACGCGCCTCTTCGCACAGGATCATCGACAACCCCTTCGGGGCGCAGTTGCTGGACCGCCTCGATGACGTGATTGGTGCTCGTGAATGCGCTCCGGACATGAGGCCGCCGTGGGTGTTCACCGGCAGAGTCGCCGTCGAGGCGATTGTGGCCCGCCGTCACCCATCCGCCGATCTCGCCTTCTTTACCAGACCGAAGTCTTCGATGTGCGTCATGCACATGAATGTAAACGGATCGTAGATCTCGGCAATGCTGACATCCTGTCGGCGTGATGCCCGCCCTTCGTACAAGCGAGCGCGCGAGTTCGCTCCGTTGGTTTCCCAAAGACCCGCGGTCTGACCCTGGCCGCCCATCCGTGACATGATATACACCGGCGCATGCTTTCAGATCGCGCGCTCTGTTCCAGCCGAGAGGTGATCACCAGCGCTACGCCGCCGTCGCTCTCCTGGCAGCAATCGAGCAAGCGGCGGAAAGGCGATAGATGATCCAGCGCGAGTTCTGGTGGTCTTCGATGGTGAATGGCTTGCGCATCATCGCCTTTTGGTTGAGGACAGCGTGGCTGCGCTCGGTAGACGGCGAGATGAGCGAAGTCCAGGCGTCGTCGTGCCGTAGCGCGCCATGTGAGCCGTGGCGATGGGACCGAAACGAAGCGGCGGCATGGTGGATGCCGAAAGGCGTGGTGAACTGCGCATCGCCCTTGACGTCGTTGGCCCGCTCTGCCCGCGCGGCGCGTCCTCTGGCTATAGCGATTGCGCGCCTTGAAAACCAGTACGTTCTTGCAGATGCCCGGCGTGCACGAGCATCGCGCCGGAGAGCACCGCGCCGCAGTTCCAACCGCCGCCGCCATCGCTATAGAACTCGAAGTTGCATTTCTTGAGGCCGAGCGCGCGCACCAGTTCCCGCACCATCTGGCCTTCCGGCTCGCTGGTGGTAAAATGAAACCACTCCCATCGATCTCCTGGACCTGCAGCCCCGGCATCCGCGATCGCCTTGAGGCTGGCCTCAGCGGGCCGAGGCTCAACGTCGTGACTCCGGATTTGCGCGAGAAACGCGGTCCATCCAATCCCGACGATCGCCGTCTTGATCTTTGGATCGGTTGCTCCGGCATGTTTCACCTCAGATTCATCTCTTGTTTATAAGACAGACTGTGCTTCTAAATGTGCCTGGTCTAAAGCCGCGAACGCCTCTCTGGGACAACGCGCTATAAGCAATCTGGGATCATCGCTTGAATCCTTCGACAAGTTCGGACTGAACGGAAGGAGTTGTTTTGCCGTTCAGCCGAGGTCCTCGAAGCGTCTAATCTTTTCAGTCGCCTGTATCTCTCAGTACGTTCTCAGTTGGAAAAGATCTCTTTCAATCAGCTTCGAGTCTTCGTCAAAATTTTTCCGCCCACGCAGGATCAACGGGCACAACCGTGCGCCCCTAACTTTCATACTCTCATCTTGAGGCAGATCCGGATCTGGCGACCAATCGTCCGGCGCTTTGATAGAGCTGCTGCCCCTCTTGGATAGCAGAAAGTCGACCAGCAGCCTGGCCGCGGCGGGATGGGGCGCCTGGGCGGTCAAACTGCACTCCAACCATCAGCCCGGGCAAAGGTCCGAGCGCGACCCAATCGATCGGCGCGCCTTTTTGCTTCAGCCGATTGACCGTCACGGCGTTGCTGTTGACCTGCAGTGAAGCCTCTCCGGCGGCGACCAACTGCGTTATCAGCTCCCGTCCGATCCGCATGGGAGTTTCGCCTGGACAGCTTCCCGCATATATCTACACGCCTCTTTTCCCTGCCCATGATTTGCAGCATCACTGCCGTAAACCAATCGATTTTGTCCTTTTCCAAAATCATTTTGTTTTTCCAGAACGGACCGAGCAGGTCATCGCAGCGCTTGGGAAGATTTTGGGCAGCGTATGAGGTTCGTGTTGTAAAGAACGACATAGGGATTGTAATAAGTCGTGGTCCAAACTTTCTTCTTTGAAATTGCGCGGGTAGAAGCGGTCGTCTGCGGGGGCGTATTCGCCGATGATTCCCCTTTTCTCAGCGCGTGCAGATAAAATGCCAGGTGTTTGAATGACATCCACAGGGTTTTTTCGCGCGCGCCTCCTGCAGCACGCGGGTGACGATCCGCTTCGCCTTCCGCCCGGATTTATAGTTGACCTCAAGAAACGGATACTTCGCTTTGAACTGACGGGCCATGGAGCCTGCCTCTGCCGAATTGGTGGTCGTGGAAAGCACCACCTCGCGCTCGTCCGGCCGCTTCGCTGAGATCTTCCCGGGCTGCCGAGCTGGACGACCGGGGAAACCAAAAGCAACGAAGGCGGCGCGATCAGCAGAACAAAAGAAGATAAGCTTCATCGTGCGCTGCGCTATCACTTTCGCTGCAGCGCATTTCGGTCCCGACGCTGCGTCGCTGCGTTCAAATCTGGATTTGCATCCTGACAATATCTGATAGCCGTGAACTTAGGTCAACCGGGCGTTGGCTTAGGGAGCGAGGAAAGTCGGCTGTCGCCGGTCCATGGTCCCGAATCGAAGCTCTCCCCATTGACTTCCGGCGTTTTCTGTAGCTAAAACATAGAATACGAATTTTTCGACGGAGGTTTTTAATGTTTGTTCGGACATGTTTTCACTGCGATGTTTTTTCTTTGGAGCTTTTGGGAACGCATGGGGTCAGAGCGCTGCCGGCGACTCTGGCTGATTTGGCGAAATATACCGCCCTGATCGGGGCGGTTACTCTATGAGGGAGCTAAGAAAGAAGCGAAAGTTTTCATGGTACACGCCGCCGATTGCGAACACCAAAGAGATCGTCAAATTTTGCGGAGTCCATATCCCGGCGTAACTGTGGAGACGCATCGAGCCGAGCGGCACGCAATTGGCGACCGAGTCTTAGCTGAGCAGTCAAAGCGTTATCTTTGGCGATGTAATTGAAACTTCACCACCCGGATTGATGGTATTGCGGGACAGCCAACTGCTGATACCCTACACCTCGCCGTACCTGGCTGATTACCCGGAAGCCGCTAAACAAAAAAGGCCACCCGCGACCTGCTTTTGACCACCGACTGCGAGTCCTATATCGGCGTTTCAGTTACAACAAGAACATTCTGCTTACGTGGCCGACGTCCCGAAAAACTTTCGACGATCTGTTACAAAGCCTGCCGCTGAAAGGAAAATTGGCGATCAGCACGACGACGTCGCCGCTCGATTTATGGGTACTATGATCAAATCGAAGGGCGAAGGCTTTCGAAGAAGTTATGGCTGGACGTTACAATCCATGGCGTTGGTGGTCCGGTCGCAACGAGTTGATTGTCCCTGGCGAGGTGCCCATTTCTTTTACCGCGATTCACAGCAACATTGGCAACGTCGCCGTGACTGGGCGTATGCGCCTGTAGTTTGGTTCCGATGGATCTAGTGGCCGCGATCTCTGGCAGCGCGGCTGTCTTCCCACGCCCAACGCCGTCCTCATGGCGCATTGCTGTTGGTCGATTTCTCCCCAGTCCCGTGGAGGGCCAGAATGCTGGTAGAGACCGACACGGCAAAGCGCCCCAAAGGATTATGGATTTAAACGCTGTATCCCACCCGAAGAGGGTTTGACCACGGCTCAATACGATCAAGTCATGGATAAATGGCAGAAACTCGTTCCAGAACGCGCGTGCGATTTTGGCCGTCCGTTCGCTGCGCCGTATGGCGCCAGCTTCGGTCCCGGCCGATAGTCGCGTGGTCATCCGCCGTAGCTTCACCATGGATCAGAAAGCAGCGCGGCGACCACGGGCTCGACTGCAGACGTCGGCCCTCCTGTTGGGCCACAAACGTATCGTGCAGCAGCTTGCTGCATCCAGCCGATCCTGACGTCGCAGTTGAGCGCTGTTCGTTGAACGGGCGTGGGCGAGACCGCGCTGAGTAAGCAGGATGCCGCGATCCTGAGGTCGATCTTCAGAATCGGAAACACTCAAACAAATGTTCCCAGAACTTCCTCTCTTCGGAAGTGCGTGCGATCCGGCTCCAGGAGCGTATGATATGTGCGTTCACATTCACGTCCAGAGGATATCTCCACGAACGTAGTACGGCGGGACCGTGCTCGAATATGGGAAACCAACGTGGCCACACTGGGAACCATCCAACCGCTTACTAGATGATCTCCTCGCTGCAGCTTGCCGTCCGGTCCCAGGCGCTGCTCACCCCATTGCTTTGTGGTCGCGAGCGACATGCGCGGTAAATCCCTCCCCAGGCCGCCGGAGCTTCATGTGACGCCGTCCGCATGGATGAAAGCATTATGCTGGGATCAAAAGAGCCGTCCCAGGCGAGCAGCCAGTTTACGTCCCAGGGTTCCATGCGCCGTCGTAGTGATAACCCCGCTGCATCTCCAACGGCAAGATCTCTTCAACCGGAGGGGGTGAAACTGCTCGATATCGCCACCAGCCCCAAATCAGGCCGCCAACCTCAGCCGCCGGGTAGCCCGCGCTCGCAACACCTTGCACTTCTCGATCATCCTCCCACGGTATGAACAGACACCGCCCACTGCCGTCGAACTCTAGCCCATGAGAGAAGGCCACTGCAGTCGATCGCTCAGCACGCAGCTTCTACTGATAGCTCACCGCCTGATGCGGCAGAGTCGACAAAGATGTGCGGCCTCCTGAGCTGTCGCGCCAGACCGTGAGATCTTCGTGCATAGCGCGGTCAGCGCAAAAGGTTTATCGGCCAGCACTTCTGCCGACAGCGCGCTAGCGATACCAGTAATTGCGCAGCCCAGGCTCCAATCCCGGGGGAATATTCCGTGCCACTTTTCCTCGGCGATGCCGCGAATGTTTTCCCTATAACCTCGTTTCCATCGTAGCCGTCTCCGTAACGCTGGAATCAACTACCTCGCATCTGTCGAGTACCGGAATAACCAATCAGGATGCCAGAACTCGAAATTTCTTTCGTTGGCGGTCTCCAGCCTTTGGCTTCCAACTCCGCACTGGCCTTTGCGCCCAGGAAAAATCAAATAGCGTCTCTGAAGCGGCGGCGACCTTCGCCCCCTGCACTTTAACATAAGTTCCAGGAACCCTTCTGTACATCGGCTGTTACGACTCCATTTCGGGTCAGCGGCTTCGGTAGCGCATCGTCGTACATCTTCGCCGAAGGGATAGCTCATCGCTGACTTTGATGTTCCGGCTCAGGATGGAATGGTCCCGGCGCGGTCTGCAGCGCGCGTACAGAAGCCCTCGTCGCCTCTGTACGAATTTCTCGACTATCGCTTCTACTCTGACTTGAGCAGAGTCCTTCAATAGTCACGATGTTCTTGGCCAAAGAGCACCAGGTTCCTGTGTGGTGAATCGACGATCCGTGGGAAGCCCGCTTCCATGGCTCGCAAATTCCACGGTAGCACCAGAGGGTCGCATCGATGACCCGCTGATCAAAGCGGTCAGGCGGCTGGCAGAATCGCCGACATTGATGCGCGGGCTGTCTCGCCCCAGAACGAGACCGTAACGCGAGAAGAGTTGCTCCGTGAGAACATCGTCGGCAGTGCCAATGCCGCTTGTGCCAACTTTTCCTTGAGCCTGTGAAGCCTTGAATGTTTGACTTCACCATAAGTGAATGAAGGGTCGCTGAACGGCCAGAGAACCTCACCGCGCTCTTTCAGAGCGGCGCCAAGAGCACCCGCAGGCACCGTGCTGAACTGCGCTTCGCCGGCCGATGACGGCGATGCCCGCGGCGGGGGCCCGCACAGGATGAGCTGGACCTCCGCAAGCCTCCTGGTAGTAACCTTTATCGATGCCGCAGATAGAAGGCGATCCTGGGGAGATACCGGAGCGGGAATCGCCACCCGCGTCATGCGCGCCTCTCTGCTCTCAGGCCGAGGCCGGACAGAAAAATAGGCCAAGGAAAATATCAGCCCGGAATTGCCAACTATAGAAAGTCCTTTTGCGCCAGCACAGCCGGTTGAGGTGACGTATATCATAACCCCCTTGTCTATGGAAGATGTCTTCAGTCAGGGATACCTCTCTGCTCTTTCCGCTTTGTTTGCCTGATGACACTATGTCCCGCGACTTTCAGTACCGGTAGACCCTGCACCACCGATGTCACATTTGTTTCCAAAGTTGGGAGCGCTGGTTTCCACTTCCTCGCATCGAGATCGGCGCGAATTTTTCTCACTGACGCAAAGTCATAGATTTTCTCGGTCACTTGGCAGTCTTTGATCCCCTGAACCTTGAACACGAATTCGAGAACCTTCTTCTGGAGTTCCGTCATTGGTCCTGTCCGCAGTGAGTCCTGGGCAGAACCATATCATAAATTTTTGCGGCCATGTCTGATTTGCCATGAGGTGCGCCAGTAATGGGATCGTGCCGGTGCGGTTCTGTTTCAGGGGCGTAAAGCGCAAACCTTTCAGCGTCCCCCTGATAAACTTCGCGATCAGGAGCGGTCGGACTGAAAAAGATTTTCCTGACCACGATGGCCCCCGCCGTTTACGAGATAATCCTGTCGATTGCGCGACGAGCCTTCAAACCTGATTCCTGCGCTTGGGGCCGAAAGGCGGCGTAAGATCTGCCGTCGCGTCACGGTCCTGCTCTGTGCAAACGCCGCGTAAAGTGGGTTCGTCAGCCGTTCCCACCCCGAGGATCGTGACGTCGCGAGTGGAGTCCAACCCGTCGCGCTCAAAATCTCTTTAACTAAAATGGATGCTGGAGCCAACTCTGCACCGACACCGATCTTTTTTTCCTTGAGTCCCTGGACATCTTTTATTTCCGGTTTGGCAGCCAGTGCATGGGCCGGTTAAACAAATGAAAACAAATTTAAGGGCGCTCTCAAGGATGGCGCTAATGACACTGGGACCGCTCGATATGAAATCGACGTTTCCCTGATCAGCTATATTGCAGCCACTGCCATGGCAGCAGAGATGAGAATAAGCTCCACATCCAAATCTTCCTCCCGGAAGTAGCCTTCTCCTGAGCGACTATCATTGGCAGCACAGATTGGCCAAAAGTCGCAAATCGCCATCCGCACCTTCTTGGCCCCTGCGGCGGTCGCCAAACTAACGATAAAGAGAACACCCAAAACTGATCTTAACAGCCCGACGCAGCCTCCGCTTGCTCCTCCTGATACACCTTTACAATAAGTCAGCCGACGCAGGCAATAGTCAGCCAAGATCGGTCAATTCTCGCTTACAAGCTGGGAAAACCGGCCTAGAGTCGGAACCGTGATAATGAAACTAGGAATCCGCGCCGATTCTACTTACCGATTTTGTTGTGACGGCATGGGCCAATCCCTATCTACCGAAATCCGGCGAACGGCCGACGATGCTCGAGTGAGACGTCCGCGTGGTCACGGCGGCTTCGTGCATTTTTACGCCGGGCTGGACTAAGGGATTTCGAAAAATACGGACTCATGCGAGCATATTTTACATCCGCGGTTCGTCACCGACGCTCCGCCCGCCGGTGACCAACCAGTTCACCCATGGCGCGTCGACGGCAGTCCGCTCCCGGCCTGGCACTGGCCGTAGCCAAGATCGTCGCCTCGCCAAGCTCCCCACGCCGCGATCGCGCAAAGAGGTTCGCCGCCCTGAAGACCAAAGCGAAAATCCATCGGTGTGACCCGGCCCGGCGATTTGAGCGCGCGCCTATCACGGCAAGTCATCAGAAAATCTGGCCCGGGACTACCAACGACGTTACCATTCATCCGCATCGGCGGCAAGCCAAACTGAGCGCCATCAAGCCATGGTCGGCAACGTCGTTCAAGCTATCCTCGCGTTACCCGCCCTGATGTCCGGGCGCCGAGCGCGACGGTTTCGTGAACGTCATCTACCGGCTCATCGACCTCGAAATTCCTTCATCCATAAAGCCTGCTTACGAGCTACACGATGCTTCGAGAGTGGCCTGATACCGGTAGCATGAAGGCCGTCAAATATACCGCCGAGATCGGTGCACTTTGTCGAGAAAACCCCTGACAAAGCCACAGAGTGAGCCACAGCCAAAGCGATGCGTGTGAAAGATGAAGAGGCGCGCTTGCAATCGTCCTGCCAACGCGTTTACGCCAAAGAAATAGTCGTGATCGCACCATGGTCGTGCTGGTAAATCCGTGAGCGGGGCCGTGATATCGCCCGCGAAAAACCGGCAGCAAATCGCCGAAGCGAAAGCCGGAAGAACTACGCACAAATAGCTTGCCAATAATCTGAAAAAAGCGGCTTCCCCAAAGAGCTTTGGGAAATGAGAATCACCGGCGCCAGACACTTACTGGGTCGCCCGCCCAAAAACAAGCTGCAAACTGATCGTTATTGCGCCCATGCTCTGACCTCTTATTCACCCTGTTTACAAGGGCGTCCCGTTTGGCATAGAGTCCCCTACGAAGCTAAACGTCATGTTCTTCCTTCTGCTTGAGGCCAGCGCCTTTGCCAACCTTCCTTATCTGCCCAAACCCGCGAGCAAGCCCTTTCATGTTGTTCCCACCTGCGCCGTTTCCGGCGGTTTCGTCCATCTCATACCGCCCTCGACAACGGCCTGTTCGACAAGTACGGCATCAAGCTGAGAATATCTTTATCCGCGGCAGCGCCCAGAACTCCGACCGCGCTGGTTAATGACGCGAAGTCCAGTTTACTCACTGTGCTTCCGATGCGCCCACAGTCCCCGGCATGGCAGCGCGGGGATCGAGCAATACGTAATTGAACGAAGCATGC